>ENA-OOWZ01000026-OOWZ01000026.1-human-gut-metagenome-genome-assembly--contig:-NODE-26-length-96560-cov-3.523154_pt1 | contig 96560 bp, 144 predicted proteins | sample MGYA00241580_ERZ501329 | MGnify/ENA primary metagenome ERZ501329 (study PRJEB25962, sample SAMEA2042923) | human gut metagenome | biome: human gut; feature: human-associated habitat; material: faeces... | reverse complement strand
GATGGCTCTGACGGCGAACAAGCAGATAATGTTACTGCTGGTCAAGATAATGCGGGTTCTGCTGGCTTAGGATAGCACACAACTACACGTGAATTCGGAGAAATCACTGGCGATCTTTATGCTGGTGGCGGTGGCAACGGCACGAGTGATACCGCGCGTGGTATGGGTGGCGCAGGCGGTGGTGGTAATGGAGCTATGAGTCTTAATAGAGTTCCTCAAGAAGACGGACAACCAAATACTGGTGGCGGTGGCGGTTGGATTAATGTCGGTTCAAAAGTTGGTGCAGGTGGCAGTGGCATTATTGTAATTCGTAATGCTAGAAATAACAGCGTTTTTATTACAACGCAGCCACAAAACACTACCGTATCTGAAAACGCGAATGCAATTTTTACTGTCATAGCAGTTGATTCTGGTTTAACTTACCAATGGCAATTCCTTCCAACTAATAATAATGTTTGGAGCAATACCTCTGCCACAGGGGCAACTACAAATTCGCTGACTATTCAGGCGCTTAGCTAGTACAACAACTACAAATATCGCTGTGTTATTACTGATGCGGCTGGTAATTCTATAGTAAGCGCCGCGGCAATCTTGACAGTAGCTTAATAGCGTACTATTGAGTATAAAGGAGAAATAATATGAATTATAATTATGCTTTAATTATAGATGGTATTGTATCTAATATTATTGTATTACATCCAAGCAATGCTAAGGATTTTCCAAGCGCCGTGCCAATCGGTGATTATTTAGTAAGTATTGGAGATACCTATGATGGTACAAATTTCTTTCATAATGGAGAGCAACTGAAAACCGAAAAGCAGCGTATCATAGAAGAAAATCAAGACTTAACAGCCGCTTTTAACGTTTTAGGCATAGATGTTTATAGTATGGAGGATGCCCCCAATGAGTGAAAATCGTTATCTTACGGCAGCTCTTAAATTGCGCGCCGCAATGAACAAAGCTGGCTTATATCTCACAGATGAACAAGCAATAAATGTTCCGCTTATTTTCCCTGTATGGAGTCCTACAGAAACTTATGTTAAAGACGATCGCGTTCGTTATCAAGAGCAGCTTTATCGTTGCCTTCAAACACACACTGCACAAGAGACTTGGACTCCAACAGACGCGCCCAGCCTATGGAGTAAGGTGTTAACTGACCCCAGCGGTGGCATTTTGCCTTGGGAGCAGCCAGAAAGCACTAATCCATATAAGAAAGGTGACAAGGTTACTCATAATGGTAAAACTTGGGAAAGCACTATTGATAATAATGTTTGGGAACCAGGCGTTTATGGTTGGGAAGAAGTCCAATAAATTTGATTTTTGTAAAATTTTCTTTATAATATGATTAAAGAAAAAGGAAATTTATCAGTATTATTTACTTATTTTATTAAGTCAAACGCCGCAGCATCGTGTTCATTCTGTGGCGTTTTGACATCTTTATTCTGAAAAGATGAATAAAGAAATTACCAATCGTCTGAAAAGATGACGATTAGGAGGTAATAATTATGGCAAAACAGCTTAACGCTCGTGTTCAAACTAAACGGGACACAGAACAAAATTGGAATTAGGCAATTAACTTTATTCCTAAAGATGGCGAAATTATTATTTATAAAACCGATACAACTGCGGAAGAACTCCAAACTTTCTATGAAGCATATTTAGCGGAAGTTGAAGCACTAAAATTAATTACCAATACTTCCTCAACCGAATATCAAGAACAATCTGCAAAAGTTTCCGAAGCTCTTGCTACCTATAATAATCGCTCTACACGAATTGTGCCGCGTTTTAAGGTAGGAAATGGGGAAAAATATCTAAAAGACTTACCTTTTGTAAATGACCCATTTGTAGTTAAGGAAGAAGGCAAAGGACTCTCTGAATGTGATTACGATAAGCGTGCCCACGATATTATTGAGAACTTAAAGCAATTTGAAGATAACAATACCGGGGAAGTTTAGTATACTGATACAAAATATACCAATGGCGTCGGGTTGGGACTATTAGAGGATACAATTCCTTCAACTTCTCAAACTCATACTTTCTACAATACTGGTATTGTTTCTATTCAAGAAAGCGCCATTAATGGCAGCATTTCTGTGGCTCGTGGTAATTCCAGCACCGGTACCACTGTAAGTGATATTGCAATTCACGGTTTAACTCAAACTGCCTATACTTTACCTGAAACTTTTGCTACAGCAAAAGCGGGCGAGCGCGCAATGACGGCATTGCAAAACGTCGCTACTCCTTTTGAGCCAGTAAGCGCAAAAGACTTAACAATTCAAAAATTATTTGATTTAGGTTTCTTAAATACATCTTCTATTCCTGACTCTGCCGCATATTTACTTTCAGAAGAAGGAAAAGCTAAAAAAATAGAAGAAATTCCAAGCTCCGAAAACGGTAGTATAAGTTATCTAATTTCTCTTGGCCTTTATCCATATGATGTTGCCGCACAAACAATGCTTCGCGGTACAGTTAATTTGCAAAAAATGGACGAAGATGATAATTTAATTAACCTCTATGCGCCCGTAATTGGATTAGGTAAAATGGCTTATATTGATGAAGTTAATGCTTCTAATATTAACCTAGATACTTTGCCTATTATGACAGGTGTTAAGAAAGTTGAAACTACTGATGAAGATGGCAATATTACTGAGACAACCTATCTTTCTGGCCATAAAGGTTTGGTCCCAACTCCAACTGAAAATGATTATGGTAAAGTTCTATTTAGTGATGGTTCCTGGCGGCCAATTACGGATATTGCGATTAATATTGGCGATGTTCCTTCTGGCTTAATGACAGATAATGAGGGTAAGATTTATAATGGTGGTATATTAGATTTAAGTGGCGAAGGTAATACACTAACTTTTACTAATCTTCGGTTAAATGAAGAAACTTAGAAATATCAATTAGCTTCTTATCAAATTGAAATTGGCGCGGCGGTGTCTTGGACTTCAACACTTACAAGCGGAGAGCAAATTGGCACTTTAACTATTAATGATACTGAAAACATTTTGTATGCTCCAATTGCATCTGACAGAGTGGCAAAAGCAGGAGATACAATGACCGGAGACTTAACTACTCCAGCGGTATTAGTGTCAAAAAATGGTGATTCTTCTGTTTGGATGAAAGTGTTCTATAATGCAGATAACACTCGTGGATTATGGGATAGCGCTTCTCAAAAGAGTATTGTCCGCACAAACGATGGTGTAACTTGCACTTGTGATATGAATTTCATTGCTCCAAGCGTTGAAGGCGCAGTCTTTAACGATTACGCAGAATACCGTGCTTTAAAAGACCCAATTGAATCCTATGAGCCAGGTTATTGTATGACTTGTAATAGAGATGGGAAACTTTTCCGCACTTCTTCTCGTATGCAACACTGTGAAGGCATTACTTCTGATACTTTTGGTTTTTCTATTGGCCGCACAAATGAAGCTACTGTTCCTCTTGCGGTTGCAGGTCGCGTACTAGTATATACTTCTGAAGACCCCTCCACTTACTATACTGGTCAAGCTGTTTGCGCTAGTAAGGGTGGCCGCGTTTCTAAAATGACAGATTCTGAAATTGCTCAAAATCCTGATCGTATTGTCGGAATAGTAAGTGAAGTTCCCACATATGAAACTTGGGGCACAAATAATGTTAAAGTTAATGGTAGAATTTGGATTACAGTAAAATAAATTTGCCTATAAGCAAAAATTATTGTAAAATAATTTTGGAGGATGAAATATGAAACAAGTAAATATTATTGTAAAATCTTCTGTGCAAGAATAGGAAAAATTTATTGGAACTTATCCAGAGAAAAACCTATTAACAATTGACGCAGAAGGACAAATTATTCAAGATGATGTAATTACTCACGGTATAAAAATTGGCGATGGTGAAACTAAATGGGATGATTTACCTTTTTTGAAGTTACCTCCTGATATAGCAAATGATTGGAAAGTTTTGGCAGAAAGCGCAACTAGCGGCCAACTTGTGACCTTACCTGATTTGAATTTTGCATATTTATTAATTGATGCGGAAAAGTTAGATAATGCGCAATATACTGAAATTGTAAATCAAATCGCTTCTCGCAATATTGGTTTATATTTGGCCGCGGCAGAATCAGGAAAATCATTATATCCTGATGGAAGTCAAATTCAAAATTATGCTCTCACAATCAATACAGATGAAGATAAACCATTCATAACTCAAGACCCAAATGGTGCAGCTGCTACAAGTAGCATAGTAGACAGACTTATCTTTAATACCTCAAATGAATCTAAATATGATAAAATTGAAGTAAAATTAAAAGATAGTGAAGCACAAGAAAAAATTGAGCAGCTTAAGACTGCGGTAGATGATGAATTTGCTATCTTTTCTGAGCAAACTAAAAAAGATATTGAACAAGTAAAAAAAGATATTAAAGATTCCACTTATATTTTTGGCAGTAATAACATTCCCGAAGGAACAACAAGTGGCCTAATTCCATTTCCTGAAGCAGAAAAACGGACAAAAGATTATTTTCTTTCTGGCGCAGGAACTTGGGAACAAATCATTTTAACTGCTGATAAAGTAAAATATACTACTCCAACCGGTAGCCAAACATATGTTAAAGATGTATTAGATGATTTATTAAGCGGAGCCAGCCTAAGTTTTGCTCAAGGCGGCGCAGCAGACCGCCAAGTATTTATTGTTGGCGCGACACAAGAAGGTTTGAATAATAAAAAAACGACATTAAAATATAGCCCAAGTGTATATCTTGATTGTAAGGATAATGTGTTGTATGGCGGCGCTTGGAATGATATTGCTGAATTTAGGGAATCTTTTGATTCTTATGCGGCGGGAAATTGCGTATATGAAACCGTGCAAGGCAAACTTATGATTTCTGATAGGCGTATGATTCCAAATAGCTATATTGTTTCTGATACGTATGGTTATGCTTTAGGCGAAAAAGATATTGATACGGTTCCTGTTACTATTGCCGGTAGAGTTTTAGCCTATTATTTAGAAGACAAAAATGAACTAAAAATTGGTGATGCTGTATGCAGCGGTCCAAATGGTGCAGTTTGCAAGATGAAGAAGTGGGAAAAGGTTTTACATCCCGAATGTATTGTTGGTTATGTAAGTGAAATTCCCCATTATGAAATTTGGGGCCAACATAATACTTCTGTGCACAATCGTATTTGGATTAAGGTGAAGTAATATGGCAGAAAAAATTACAGCTTCTTGGTTCAATAAAATTATTGATGCCATTAAGCGTTTAAAGAATTTAGGATTTGCTTTTTCTACAGAGGGAGTCCCAAATAAAATTACCATAAATTCAGATGGCACAACAGGAAAACTTTACACTCCTTCTGACTTTAGCGCGATTAATACAATAATCCAGCGAATGTCAGCAGATGAATACCTACAGCAAACAAATAATGCTTCTTATCCTGCACAACAAATTTATTATAATACTGTTTCTGTCGGTAAGCGCGGACAAAGACCATTATTAGATTGGAAAAATCAATTAGATAGAACTGTTGATTCTTGGCAATATATTACTTGTTATCATGGAACCGCAAAAACGAACGGTATAAATAGTGTTGCGTGTCAACATGGGGCTAATAGTAATGGCGGCAAAGCAAACGGCTATTGTCAAAGGGGATTAACTCCTTGTAACCATGGAACTAATTATGTTTGTAATACTAATTATTCAAGTCAAGGCAATCGTGGTTGGAATCATCAAGGTACTTGCTCCAACGCCACCATAAAAGATGGAAAAGGCAGCAATACTAATGGTATGTATTCCCCTAACGGTACAAATAGTAATGGCACTTTTGCCAACACTTGTTCTCACGGGGAATGCCAGCAAGGTAGCGATATTAATATTCGTTATAAAACAACACAAGGATAAAAGAAAAGAATGAATAAGAATTTAAAGCATACTGTCTTAACTTTATTTCCTTCCGCAGTTTGTAATTTAAACTGTACATACTGTAATATTAGTAAAAATAAGGCTCTAATTGAAATTGATAAAGAATTGGAAGATTTCTTTAATGACCCAGATTATATTATGGTGCGAGTTCATAAATACTTTGAACCTTGTGCTCTTACTACATTAGAAACCTGGGGTGGCGAACCTTTTCTTCATATGGATAGAATATATAAGGTATTGCCGCGACTTGTGGAAGATTATCCATATCTTCAAAATTTTTTCAGTTCTACGAATTTTTCTTTTCCTAATTGGATAGAACAATTTTTTGGCTTAATGCACCAATTCAAACAATGGCCAGACCGTCAATTTAATTATAAACTTCAAATTTCTTGTGATGGTCCAACTGAATTAAATGATTTAGGGCGCGGAAAAGGCACAACTTTAAAGTGTTTAGAGAATTATGCGAAATTGGTTGAGTCTTTAGAAAGTAGGCTGCCAGCTAATGTTAATCTTTCTATTGTTCCTAAACCTACTTTGAATTTAGAAACTGTTCGTTTACTAAGCACAAAAGAAAAAATTATAGAATACTATCAATTCTTTGAAGATTGTTTTATTAATTTAGTTAATAAGTTAGAGTTTAGTAATGTTCAAGCTTACACAAATACTCCAAATATGGGAGTTCCTTGTCCAGCAACAAAAGAGGACGGATTATATTTTGCTAAGTTTGCGAAAAATTGTGCAGAAGTAAGCAAACACGCGAACAAATACTTCAAATATTATACTAATGTGCGGCCCTTTTCTATATATCAAAAACAAACGAAAAATCTAACTTTCTATCAATCTTGTATTGGTTGTGGTATGGGGTATTCTAATATTGGACTTTTACCGCAAGACAAAATTTCCGTATGTAATGAAGGATTCGTTCAAACTGTAAAACAATATAATGAATTGCGTTCTCAAGAACAAGAAAATGGCACAATTGAAAAGAAAACTCGTCAATCAAAAAATCAACACCATCTATGCTACAGTGATGATGAATATGAGAAGTTTGAAGAACAGATGTGTAATTTTTGTTATACTGTAAATACATCGGTTTTAGTTGGCTTATGCAATCAAATCACTCTTTTGGCTTTAAGCGGCCAGATTGATAAACAATACATACAACAGCCTAATGCCCTCCACGCTGCGCAAGTTTTAGCAGGAGAATACTTTTGTTTAAAAGATAATTATGACATTACAGGGTCTTTTTCTCTTATTCCTGTAGGACTAATTCGTTTATTATTAAATGGTGCTTTGCCATATTTGGAGAATAATGATGAAAACATTTAAAGAAGAAAATAACGATTTTTTAAAGTTTTTGTTAAATGAAAGGTTTTTTAAGAACTGGGAAAAGCCTTCAAATGATGGCAAAGACTTACATTCTATTTCTCAAATTGAGTTTTATATTACTAACCAGTGTAATCAACATTGCGAATATTGTTATTTATACAATAATTATAACATTTATCCCAAGGAAGCCACTGAAGCAAAAATTATTCTTAATAATTTAACTATGGTTTTTAATTGGCTTATTGAAAATAATTATTATATTCAAACTATTGATTATTTTTCTGGCGAAATTTGGCATACTCAATTAGGATTGGACATTTTGGATTTGACCTTTAAAGCTTTACAAAATGGTTTGCAAGTTAAACGAATAATGATTCCTACAAATGGCTCATTTATTATGAATGATGCGGTTAAACAGAAAATTCAAAACTATATCAATGCTTTCCAAGACCTTGGGACAAGTCTTCAAATGTCTTTTTCTATTGATGGTAAAGTAATTGACAACTTAAATCGTCCACGTAATGATAGCTCTAAATTATATACTGACGAATTTTATAATAAAGTATTTGATTTTGCTTATCATAATGATTTTTTCTTCCATCCAATGATTGCTGCTTACTCTATTGAAAAATGGAAAGAAAACTTCTATTGGTGGAAAGAAATGTGCCAAAAGTATAATTGGTCAACTCATTATCGTGTGATGATGTTAGAAGTGCGCAATGATGATTGGACAGAAGAAAAGATTAAAACTTATTGTGATTTTCTTACATTCTTAATGGATGATTTTAGAGAAGAAAATCCTCAATATGCTTCAATAGAAAATTTTTCTGAATTTATCTTTGGTAAATACATAACACCAGAAGAAAACTATACTTATCTTCCTTGGACACTTGCATTGACTTCTGATGTTTTTTGTTGCACAATACCGTGCCAGTTATGTATTCGTTTAGGCGATTTAGCTCTTGCGCCGTGCCATAGAACAGCATACGATAAATTTATCTATGGCTATTTTCAAACTCAAAATGGTCGCATTGTAGACATTAAGGAAAACAATTTTTATCTTGCTGAACGATTTCTTTATATGAGCAATATTCATGCTACTCCTCATTGTGATACTTGTGTGTATAATAAGTTCTGTATAAAGGGATGCGCAGGTTCGCAGTATGAAAATACCGGAGATTTATTTTTTCCTATTCCTTCTGTATGCAAATTAGAAAAAGCAAAAATTAACACAACAATTAATTATTATCAAAAGAATGGCATAATTGATTACTACAAAAATCTTCCTATTGACCATTTTATGTATTCAAGTGCCTCAAGACTTTTAGGAGAAATCTATGCTATTCAAAAAGAAACCAAAACTTGTTCAATCTCTAACTCTTGAACAATCTTGCCAAGGGCAATTAACTACCACGGCAGAAAAAGTAGATATATATAGTGATGATACTGTTGTTCGTTATTATACATATTCTATTCATCATTTTGATAATATTGACGACATTTCGCCGCTTAATTATGTAGGACAAAAAATTTATAATCAGTTAACTGGGTATAAAGAGGAATTGACGAATTCCTAAAATCAAAATAAATGAAACGATATTATGGCAGTTAAGCTTATTATCTAATTCACAGGAAAAGCGCTTAACAGTCGCAGAAGAAAAAATTAAAAACTTCTCTTCTGGTGGCGGCTCAATTAATTTATCTACGGCAATTTTAACGGGTGGTAATTCCACTACAAATTAAGAGGACAAAATTGTCCTCTTATTTTTTTTACAAAAAAGAAAATTTAATATATAATATAACTACAAAAGAAAGGAGCAAAGATATGAATGAATGATTATCATATTACGCTAAAACACAAAGATTTTATGTATCTTCTTGAACATTGTACTTATCATCCAAAAAACAACTTATGGCCTATAGTCGCCCTTGATAGTAATATTTGTTCAAATTGTGGGGCTGAAGATACTTGGCACTATGATAATAAGTTATTAACTGTCTCTTGTACTTCTTGTGGGCATAACCGTACTGATATGTATCTTTCTGGAAGTGCGGTTCCCAGCAAAGAGGGCGGTGGCGGTGAAGTTGGATGGATGATTCCATCAGTAATTTTTCTTGATGAAAACGATGAAAAACATTTTAAGAAAAATTGTAAGAAAGCACGAAGGGAAGTATTTGTATGGAAAATCAAAAACCAACCCTCATTGTTATGGTCGGAGTTCCTGGAAGCGGTAAAGACTATCAAATTAAAAATAGTGAGCTTCTTTACGCAGATGGAGAAGTAAAAAGAGAAGTCGTAAGCCGCGACCTCGTGCGGTATGGGATGGTAAGGGAAGATGAAGAATATTTTTGTCGTGAAAAAGAAGTTTTTGAACAATATATTCTTCAAATTTCTAATGCTCTTTCAAATAACCAAATTGTAATTGCAAATGCCACCCAAGCTAATTATGGTAGCCGTAAAAAGCTTCTTCACGCTATTGATGAAAAATTTGGTCGCGATTACAACATTGTTATGTATTGTATTATTTGCGACTATGAAACCGCAGACCGCCGCAATAAGCAACGCGAAGGCAGAGCTGTTGTACCAAGCAAAGCTATAATGGAAATGTTTAATAATTTTTCTGTGCCAAACTTTAAAGAAGATGATAGGATTGAAAAAATTATCATTGAATGTTATGGTACGTGTAGCATTATGCGGCGACAGAAAATTTAAGGAAAGGAGAAAGAAGATATGAATCAAGTGTATTTTTCCTCTGATTTTCATCTGGGGCATTCGCGCGAATTTCTGTTTAAACCTCGTGGTTTTTCTTGTATTGAAGAACACGACCGCAATATTATTGCAAATATCAATAAGGTTGTCGCAGAAGACGATATTCTTTATATTCTTGGCGACCTTATGCTAAACGATAACGATAAGGGAATAGAATATCTAAAGCAAATTAAGTGCCAAGATGTTCGTGTTGTGCTTGGTAATCATGATACGGATAATCGTAAGGCTTTGTATGAATCGCTTCCTAACTTTACTGTTCTTGGTTATGCCCATCCTTTTAAATACAAGAAGTGGCATTTTATGCTCTCTCATTATCCAATGGCTACGGCAAATTATGATGATGATGAAAAACCTTATTTGAAGGTGCATAATATTTGCGGCCACAGTCATATTAAGAATCGTTTTGATGATAAAACTGGTTCCTACCATGTGGAGTTGGATGCGCACGAGAACTTCCCTGTAAGTATTGATGAAATTATTTTTGATATTAAAAATCGTAAAGAAATTCAAAAAGCAGACACCATTGTTCCTCACGAATGCTATACTACGTATGAACATGAGCCCTTCCATTTTGATGGCAATTGCCCTCATTGCGGTCAGCCGCTTATGATTAATAGGTTAAATCTTCGCGATATGGAAATATGCTGTGATTTTGATAAAAGATATTCTTATCGCTTTAATGGGCGTTTTGTATGCGAAAATTGTGGAAAAGAAGTTGATGAATTTCAAACTTATTGGGGTGAATTAAAGTGAAGCGACGAAAGAAAGCGATTGGAGCAAAAGTTTCTTCAGAAATTAAAAAACTATATAATGATATTATTAGAACTTATATTGTTCTATTACATAAAACGAATAAATATGAATATTATTTTAATCAAGTATTCAATGATGCACAAATATTGGAGCTATTAAGCCTATTCAATAAGCATGGTTTCCAATCCACTGCGACTCGTATTGCGTCAATTCAAGGAACAAATTGTAATAATTGGCTATTTCACATTACTTGGGAGAAAGGAAAAATTGATTTATGCTTAGAATGACTGCGCACGATGCTTATCTTGAAGCAACGAGACAAGAAGATGGCCTTTTCTCTACTTTATATGATAATATGCAAAGTAAAATTCTTGAGGCTGCGCAGAATAAGAAATTTCAAGTAGGTATGTCAGTATATTCTACTTTGGAAGAACTTTTTGAAGCTTTAAACAAGTTAGAAAATGACGGTTTTGAAACCACTGTTAGAATCTATAAATATGACGAAAAACAACTTCCCTATGTTGAAACCAACATTAGTATTTATTGGTGTAATGAATTCCGTGATTAAAACAAATTGGAGATTAATTTATGAAACTACCAACAGCACAAGAAGCGCGGGCGTGGAGTAATTATAAGTATGACGACCCGTTTATGTATATCTTAACACAAATTTATGATGCGATTTCTAAACATCAGACTTCTACATTGGTTATTCTTTCAAATAAATACGCAAATGATGAATTAATGACACTTTATGTTGCTAATTTAGAACATAACGGTTATTCTGCATCTTGCACTAAATTGGAAGGTTTATATCACTTATATATTAATTGGTATGGAGAAGAAAATGATACAATTTAAGCCAGCAGTATATGCTCGTCAAGCAACATTAGAAGCCTTAAAAGTTGAAGAACTTGCAAAAGAAATTCAAAACAATATTAATGCTGCTGCGAAAGCGGGACAATGGAAAACCTATTATATTAATCCCAACTTTGGAACAGAAGTGTGGATTTATTTAAAGCGCTGCTTAGAAGCCCAAGACTATATCATTGGTGAAATTACTAAAGATTATGAACTTGTTGGCCTTGAAATTAACTGGATGGTGTTAAACAATGGATGTTAAAGAGATTTTAGGTCATGATTTAATGTCTGCCGATGATGCATATCGTACTGTCGTGTTTGATTCTGATTTAAAAACACTAATATCTATTATAGATAAGCGAATTCGCGCGGCTGTAGAAATGCGATTAGATTATGTTAAAATTGATACCTCTAATTTTCATAGCCGAGACATTGAAACAGTATATTATGAGCTTTGTGATTATGGTTATGGAGTAAAAACAGATAGTTCCTACAATCTTATTATTACTTGGAATAATAAGCATTTTGATAAAGATTATGGTGAAGATGATGATTAATGCAGATCAAGCAAGAAAATTAACTAAAGAAAGAAAAACTGTAGAACTTGACCGCCTTTTAAAAGCGGTAGAAGAAGCGGTCATTGCCACTTCAAATATAGGCGGGCACGCCTGTTTTGTGGATATTAAGAATTATGATTATAATCTTATTAGTTATGCACCAGAAGTATTGCGAAATTTAGGTTATAAAGCAAATTTTGAATCTGAATATCAACAAACAACTTATTTGGCGGTGAGATGGTAATGGATAATTTAGATAAGCGCTTTTCTAAAGAAGAATTGAATTATCTTGATGTTTTTCTTTCAGACAAAAATAGTCCTGAAGAAATTCTTCAGAAACTTAAAGAACTCAGCATTTCTCCTTTGAATCCTAATGGTACTTTTAAAACTTTTTCCACTCTCATTGAAGAAATTGTTGATGCTTTTCATCATAATAAAATTGACAATTAATAAATTTTCTTATATAATTTTCTCGTAAGGAGTTGAGAGTTATGAAGAATGAAAAACTACCTGTAAAGCCATGGGAAGAAGTTTATCAAAAAATGCGGCGGCAATGGCCAGAAGGTTTTAAACCCGCTACAAAAATTGAGACTGATAAACGCAAAAAGCCACCCAAGCACAAAAAAAGAGAGGAAGAAAATTATGAAGGATGATAAATTTTGGTGGGATTTATCTGGATTGGCAAAGCGACAATATAAGCAAGAACGTCTTAAGGAAGGAATTAGTGAGTATGATTATTGGGATTTGGATGATTATTTAATTCATATTATTACTGTTGGACTAAAAAAACTTGCAAATACAACTATTGGTTATCCTGGATTCGCACCATATGAGACTCATGAAAAATGGGTAGAATATCTTCAAGACTTGAGCAAAAGATTCCAAGAGTATTCTGAGATTGACCCTTTTGACTATTATCCTGACCGTACAGATGAGTTAGATGAAAAGCGTAATCAACTCTTTTTGGAGTTAAGTAATGTTTTTCCTATGTTATGGAATTAAAAGGAGAATTGAATAATGATTTGGTTTATTTTAGCAGTATTGGCATTAATTGCGGCGATTATTATTGCTATTCTACAATATAAAGTGAGCATCATTGCTTTTGGGGTGGCGTTCCTATTCGGGATTTTATCAATTATTGCAAGTGTGCCTGCGGGACATGTAGGTGTTGTATCTACTTTTGGTAAAGTAGATGAAAATGCTCGTGAGGCTGGTTTATATGTAAAGGCGCCTTGGAGCTCTGTTACTCAAATGAGTATCCAAGAACAACGCTATGCTTTTGATACTATAGCTTATAGTTCTGATATTCAAGAGGCTGCAGTTAAGGGTAGTGTTAATTATATTATTGATAAAACTGCCGCGGTCAATCTATATCGCACAGTTGGTGTAAATTATCTTGAGAAATTAATTGTTCCTCGTGTTGCGGAAAGTTTAAAGGATGTATTTTCTCATTATCGTGCTGAGGAATTAATTAGCCAACGCGATGCCATTTCTAAAGCTATTTGTGGAAAAATGAATAAAGAATTAGAAGTATATGGCATCACAATTGTTGGACTACAAATTGAAGACATTGATTATTCCGATCTCTTTACATCCGCGATTGAAGCTAAGCAGGTTGCGACTCAAGAGAAGTTGCGCGCTCAAACTGAGCAAGAGCGTATAACCATGGAAAAGGAAGCTCAACTTGCTCGTGATAAAGCGCAAGCCGATACTGATGCAGAGATTAAGCGTATTAATGCTCAAGCAGAAGCAGACCGTGTAAAGATGCTTGCAGATGCAGAAGCAGAAGCTAATAAGAAAATTAGTGAATCTCTAACTGAAGACCTTATTAAGTATACCCAAATTTCCAATTGGAATGGTGTTATGCCTACGACAGTTGTTAATGGTAATGATACTATGCCTTTATTGTCTATTGGTGAATAAAAATTTTGGAGCGCGAAAGCGCTCTTCTTTTTTTTTGACAAAAATAAAAAATTTTTATATAATATAATTACCAAGAAAGGAGAGAAACTATGATAACGATTCAAACAGGTAAAGAATCCTTTAAACACATTCAAGGAAAACAGCTTCAAATCTGTGAATGTTGGACTTGCCGCAACTTTGAAGGCGAAAATAAATGGTGCGGTCGTAAAGGTATTGAAGTGAATTATAATACTGTTAAGGCCGATTGTGAATATTTTGACAAAAAGGAATACTGCGGCGATTGCAAATTTTTCTTAGAGCGTTTTTCTTGTATCAAATATCCACATTGCACCATTCAAACTACTGACCACGCTTGTAAAAAATTTAAACCTAAGGATAAGGAGATTTATGTTTAACTACGAAACTGAAGAAGCCATTCCACTAACAGATTATACCAATTACGATTCTGAAACTACCAATAATATATGTTCTTATTGTCTCCAATATGACCAATGTTCTGGTAATATAGATTATGGTTGGTGTGATAAGGAAGAAATCCTAATCAAATGGGACACAAAAGCTTGTAAGTCTTATAGAAAATTGTGAGTTGATACTATGCGCGCCGATTTTAAAGACCGTAATAGTCATATGCGTTTTTATTCTGACATTATGAATAAACAACGTACATATTTATTAGATTCTCATTTTGAAAATGTAAATGGTTCTCGTTTTGTTTTACTAACACGAGACAAAAAACAATTAAAAGATTTTTTTCATAAATGTATTGAAATTATAGAAAAGGATGAAGCAAATGACAAAATTCTTTAAAACTTGGTGGAAAGTTATTATATGGGTTTTTGTTGCAGTTCTTTTGCTAATTCTTTCCTCCTCTGCTAAAGGTGAAACATTATACTGTACCGCTTCTTTTCTTAATGGTCGTGCTTCGCCGTCAATAAATGCACGAGTAGAAGCCCATTTTGAATATGGAGACGAGTTAGAGGTTATCGGATATAATGATAATTGGATTGAAGTTGAAGGCGGCGAAACAGGAACTGTTTTTGTGAGTGCCAAATATGTTGCTTCTTCTTTAGAAAAAGTAAAATATCAGAATACTTCTGGCGGTCGTGTTATTATTCGCGAAGAACCAGATGGAAAGAAAACAAACGATTGGGTTAAAGCAGGAAAGAAAATTACCATTTCTGCCGAATTAGATGGATGGGGTTATATCGCTGACCGAGGATGGGTTAATTTGAGTTATTTTAGTGAGGTAGAATAATGGGTAATTTTGGGTGGATTTTATGTGCCGGTTTTATTTTGCTATTTATTGCCTATTTATTTATTGACGATAATGATAGTAGGAGGCCGCCAAAGATTTAAATGTTTTGGTATATTGTTGGTAGTTTGGTTATAATTTATGTTGGTTTTATGATTTTTTCTGATAAATATTCAGATTGGGTAACGAATACTGCTTTATTTGCTTTTGCTATTATTGGGATAGTTGGGCTATGTTTGTTTTTGTCTTTAATTAGTTCAGCAATTCATGAAGAAACTCACCCTGATTTAAATACATACACTATTTCAATAATTGAAAAAATTCCTGTTTATGCTACAGATGGTTTATTGGTTTATCGTACAGCCGATAACACAAAAGATGTTTCTGCGGATAGTTATATATTTGCAGATGTAGAAAAACCTTATTTAGAAAAGACAATTTATTCTTATAACTCTTTTTTTGTTATGCCTTGGATGAGCACGATAACTAAAACTGTTTGCTATTTGCCAGAGAAAGGAATTTAATATGTTTTGGATTATTCTTTTTGTATGTTCAGCTATTGCGTTGATTACAACAGATATTTGCACTCATGGACGTAATGAGGATTTTTTGCAATTCTGTTTTCTAGTATTTTCTTTACTTATTGGAATTCTTGCAACAATATATAGCCTTGAAGTGCATCCGCCCGCGGACCAATGCGAAATTGCAGAAATTACTAGAATTAAAGTCATTAGTGTTGAAGGCGCAATTTTAGCTGAAGATGGCAATATTTATAAAGAAATTGACCGTTGGGAATATACTAATGAAACAAAGCCATGTGTAATTAATTATAAATATAAATTTAGCGATTTCTGGCATTTGCCATGGTATAGTGATTGGAGCGAAATGGTTTTATATGTACCGATGCAAAGAACAGAAGATAGTTTAGCTGTGTGATTATTACACAGCTTATTTTTTTGACAAAAAGAAAAAATTTATATATAATATATACAGAAAGTGAGGTTATGAAAGATATGAAGTATTATTGTATTGATGAAAAACCTATGGAACGCTTACAGAATGGCACTGGAATTTGTGTAAAAGTTATTGATATTAATAGTCAAGGTGAGCGTAAATGTGGATACGGCATTTTTGACCCTCAGAAACATGAAGTATTTTTAATTAAAGAATTGATAATTTCATCTGAAGGAAAACCACAAGAGTTTTATTCAACTAAATTTGAAGAAGAGGACTAAGCTATGGAACGAATTATCGCGGCGGCAGTTAAATTAAGCGTGAAAGGCGAAGAAAAATTCATTCCTTGCCATCGTCATAGTGATGCCTATTTTGTTTGCAAAGAATTTGGTATTAAGTATGATGCTGGTTCTGCTGTTGAGGGCTTTATGGCCTACGACGAAGAACTTGATAAACCTACTCGTTTTGTTAATAGAGTAGAAGCTCTCCTAATTGCCGAAAAAGCAAATCAACTACGAAAAGATGATTTAGATTATTTTGGTTATAAAAGAAATGGTAATGCGCTGTTTTCGGAGGATTTGTGGTAATGGCAAAAGAAGTAATTCATTTACCTTTAAAGGAAATTGACCCATTATGTCGTAGAGCTATAATTTTATTTAACTTACTTGGACTAAAAACCCAATATTGTTGTTCTGGACACACAGATAAAGAATATTCAAATCGTTGGTATATTATTTTTGATGAATGTGTAACTGACGATCAAATTTCTGCGTTTCAAATGGATATGTTTCACTATACTCATAGAAGCTTCCCTTTAGTAAAAACTTGGACAATAAATAGCGATACCAACACACCTTGTATGCGTTGGATGTGGGAAGAAAATATTGGTAAATTTGCAATAGAAAATCAACGGATTGCTTATTGGAAAACAAAGAATTTACAGTTACTAGTTGTTTTAAGAAGTAGGCTTGGTGGTTTAAAACATATGGATAAACTTAAAGTATTTTGTGATTAAGAAAAGAGAGTATTATGAATAACGAAATTAAAACCACTTGTCCAATTTGCGGTCAAGCTGCGGGACAACCATTAGTGCTTTTAAAGAATCTTCATCACACTCAAGTTTTATATACAATAGATTGTCAGCCTCTTTGTTCTTGTAAGTGGTGCGGCGCCATTTTTGTCGGAACAAATGATGTAAATGAGAAATTAAAAACTATGATAAAAATTGACACAAATTAAAATTTAATATATAATATATCCATAAGTTAATAAAGGAGTGGTGTTATGGACTTAATCGGAAATGAAGGAATTGCCTATTTCCATAAAATAAAAGACCCAAATAATCATCACGGAGAATTAATTCGTTGTGATTTTTGTGGTGAAGTGTCCGAAGTTTATACTGAAATTTGTCCATTTTGCCACAGACGATTTGTAAATAAGAAAGATAAAACACTTTATATTTTTGGAGAAGAAAAGGAGAAATAATATGAATTTCAATACTACTAATATGTTTAATGGAATGTTCGGTAAGATTGCTCCTGGTATGTGCAGGCTTAGTATGAGCGGCAAGATGGCAATTAAGACTTCCCAGGGTTATAAGACCTATGATGTTAAAACGGGCCATCTAACTAATTGTGATAGTTTTGTTTTTGATATTGGTGAAGATTTCTTTTTTCTAATTCCTACCAATCATCTCGTAAAGGGCGATGTCATCCTTGCAGGTGGCAAGCCACGCTGTGTGATTGAAGTGAAGGATAATGAAATTAAGACCTTCTGTTATGAAGATTCTACTATTTCTACTATTGTGCCTGAACATCACGTTTTTATGGGCAAGACTTATTTTTATGGTAAAATCGTGTCTCTTTTTAACTTGGGCGGCAAAGATAAGGGTATGAAGAATATGATGAAGTATTATATGATGTCTGAAATGTTTAAAGGCGGTAATCCTTCCACTAACTCTATGAGCAATATGCTACCTATGATGATGTTTATGAATGGTAGTATGGGTGACATGTTTGATGGTCTTGGGGAAATGTTTGATTTCTCTGAGGATGAGACTGAAGAAGATAAGTAAGGAGTGATATTGTGGGAAGTGGAAATTGGACCTCAATGGCTTATACCTCTAAAATGGCAGAAAGAGGTATTAAGACTACACTTAATTCTGCGACTATGTCTGCCGTTGCTGACCTTAGTGGTATATCAACTTCACAATATTATACTCAACGTACCATTAGCGACAGACTTAATCCATATCAAGTAATACGTGAATGTGTAGATTCAAATGAGCATCCTAATACAATTCCGGTGCTCCTTGCACTTGACGTAACCGGGTCAATGGGCCAAACAGCAAATGCTTGTGCCGCCAAGCTAAACGAAATTATGGAACTACTTTATCGTCAAATTACGGACGTTGAATTTATGGTTTGTGCCCTTGGCGACCTTTCTTATGACTCTGCACCTTTCCAAGCGGGTCAGTTTGAAAGTGATATTCGCATTTCTGACCAATTAGATTTAGTTTATTTTGAAGCAGGTGGCGGTGGTAATCGCTTTGAGAGTTATACGCTGCCTTGGTATTTTGGGCTACATAATACTTCTCTTGATTGTTGGAAACGCAATAAGAAGGGTATTATTATTACGATGGGCGATGAACCTTTAAATCCATATTTGCCTCATCAAGAATTAAATGCTTGTCTTGGCTGTCATGAGCAAGCGGACATTGATACTAAAGAATTGTATCAAACTGCGCGAGAAAAATTTGATATTTATCATCTTTCTATTGATGAACGTGGTAATAGTTATCATTATCATAAAGATGACATTAATCAAACTTGGCCGCAACTTTTGGGCGAAAACTATCGTGTGACTACTCTTGATAATCTATCTCAAATTATTTCTAATATTATTATTAATGCAAAGACTGACATGAATACTGTCGTATCTTCCGCTGACGGTATTAGTTGGTAAGAAAGGAGAAAGTATGAAGCGTTTTCAAGCAGTAATAGATTGCGGTTTTGGTGACGCAGGAAAAGGCTTAGTTTCTCGTTGGCTTGCAAAGCAAGCATTTGAGCGTAAAGAAAAAACTTTAACTGTATTTTTTAGTGGCGGCTGCCAACGCGCCCATACCACTGTTGAAGGCGTTTTTCATACTTTACCTGCTGGGCTATTTTTTGGTAGTGATATTTTATATAGCGAAATGTTTGTCATTGACCCTATTGCTATTTATTTAGAATATGAAACTTGGAAGCAGAGTTTTGGGCCATTTATTAAGCCGAAGCTTTATGTAAGCCCACATTGTCGTGTAGTAACTCCTTTTGATGTTTGGAATAACCGTTTAAAAGAAACCCGTCGTGGCACACAAAAACACGGCAGTTGTGGTATGGGCATTTTTGAAACTGTATTTAGAGATAAGAGTCTGTTTGAATTAAAAGCCAAAGACCTTTCTAACCCTTGGAAACTTTGGGAACAACTAAAGAAAATTGAAGAACTCTATAGTAATTCTTGCAGTGATATGGTCTATAATGCCCATAATTTTATGAAGGCTGCGGAATGGTTTACTAAAAATGTAGAGCAACTTGAAACATATGAAGTATTAAAAAAATACGACACCATTATTTTTGAAGGGAGTCAAGGTTTATTGCTTTCTCAAACCAATATGGATTTCTTTCCATACCTAACTCCCGCTTCTACCGGTATCAATAATATTGAACATTGGTTTAATTTGGGCGCGGCAGAAGAAAAAGAAATTTATTATGTTTCTCGCTCTTATATGACACGACATGGTGCTGGGCCTTTCCCAACAGAGTGTAAGAAGAAAGATATTAATCCCGCAATTGTTGATTCTACTAATATTCCTAATAAATGGCAAAATAGCTTACGTTTTGGTTATTATGATGTAAATCTTATTGGCGATGCTATTGTTAAGGATACTTGTAGAATTACGAATAATAAAGTAAAATTTAATATGGTATTTACGCAACTTAACTATACGAATGGTAAAGTAAGATGCGGCAAGAATGACGATTTGGATATTAATAATGATTTATTTTACTTTCTTAATTTTGACCATCTATATGGTTCTTGGGATAAGGAAAATATAGAAAGGATTATGTAATTATGATTTATTCTAAGGAAACTCGTATTGGTATGCTACAATATCGTATTTCTCTTCTAATGCGTGATGAAGTAAAGAACTTCAATCTTCTGCGCAAGGTACGCCGTGAATTGCGCAAGCTACAAGAGTCGTAAATATTTGCCTCCTACTATCGTAGGAGGTTTTTTGACTTTTTAGAAAAAATTTTGTATAATATATTAGTAAGGAGTTGAGATAATGATTTGGTTTCTATGCGGTTTAGTATGCGGAATTTTTGTTGGGATAAAAATGTCAGGAGATGTGATTGCAAATTATTATCCTGATATTTACGATGATTTATACGATAGAATGACGAGGGATACAAAGAAATGACAATTAAAAATCGCGAAGAAATGCTTGGCGAAGTTGATATGCTTAGAGGAAATATTAATCGTATTTGTGTTAGTGATAATGTAGAAGAAATTTCTCAAATGTATCATTATGCTTTAATGCGTCTTGAAGAACTTATGAAATATAATGTACGGCGAGTTGTAGAAAGGAAAGAAGAATATTGAAGACTAAGAAAGTTTATCTTGCCACTCCTGTTGGCGACCCTACAGAAATAGATATTCGCAGAAAAGCAGAACAAGCTAAAAAAATTCTTGAATCTAAAGGTTTCAAGGTATATGCTCCCTGGCAGATGCATATACCGCGGGCGTGGGATTATCCAAATCAGGAATGGGGTTTAATGGTATTTACGGCTGATTTACAGCATTTGCAAGAATGCGATATTGTAGTTGTATTGTCCTATGGTCGTATTGGCACAGCAGGGACGGCTTGGGAACAAGGCTTTGCTTATGCAAAAGGCAAAAAGATTCTTGTTGTAGAGATGACTAATCATATTCAAAGTCTTATGGTTATTAATGGTGCTAATGCTGTGATTAAATTCAAAGACCTTAATTCTTATGATTTTGAAAAATTCCCCTATTGCCGCACTTTAACGGAGCAAAAATAATGAATACAAAAATTACTTTAAAGAAAATTATTGGTCATCTCAGAACTATCCATCTCCATCGCAAATGGGTTAGGTATTTCTGTTTTAAATTTGGCTTATACAAACAAGGGTTATTACACGATTTAAGCAAATATTCTCCAACTGAGTTTTGGGAAAGTATTCGTTATTATTCTGGCACTGATAGCCCGATTAATGCCGCTAAGAAAGATAAAGGATACTCCGATGCTTGGCTTCATCATCGTGGTCGCAATATGCATCACTATGTTGCATGGATTGATAACTTTGATAAAGGCGGAACCCCAATTCCTATGCCGTATAAGTATATGATGGAGTTGGTGGCCGATTATCTTGGCGCAGGCGCAGCATATAGCAAGATTAAGTCTAAAAAAGATATTGATGAAATTTTCTATCGTAATGAGTATAAATGGTGGGAGCGGAACAAAGAAGGCCAAGTTATCAATCCAGTTACTAAAGATTGGATTGAATACTATTTAAAAAACTTTTGTATGAATTCTACTTTCCTACAAGAGGAGCGCTGGCAAGCTTATCGTAAAACTGGTCGCATAGCAGACGAAATTATATATGAAAATCGTTGTATGGAAGAATTTCATAAACTAAAAGAAATCCTTAACGCCTGAAATAGGGCGTTTTATTTTTTACTTTTTTAAAAAATCTTGTTATAATAACTTATAAATGAAAGGAAGTAAGAGAATGAATAAACGCGATACGCATATGTTTGAGTTGGCAAAATCGGAGAGTTTGTTGTCGGATTATAAGGGTTATAGTAATGTAAAAATTGGTTGTGTTGTAAGTTATAATGGTTCCATTATCGCGCGGGGCCACAACACCGATAAGACCTCAACAATTCAATCTCGTTATAACTGTTTAAGATACGCTGAAAGTCCTACCCGATATTTCGCTGCAAAGGGACACGCAGAAATTCTTGCTCTTACTAAAATTAAGTATTTAGATATTGATTTTTCTAAAGTAAAGGTATTTGTATACCGAGAAACTAAAAATGGAAAGCCAGCTATGGCGCGACCCTGTCCTTCGTGTATGGGCTTTATTAAAGAATTGGGTATTAAAAAAATTTACTACACTACTGATTGTGGCTTTGCCTATGAGGAGCTTAAATATGATTAATAGAGAAGATTTTAAAAATTACATTAGTGGATTAGAAAGATATTGTCGCAAAACAGAACCAATTCTTGACTTACTGCGCGACACAGAAGATTTTGATGAACTATATTTTTCTGCCATTCAGTTGCTGGCTCAATTGGTGGCATATGGTTCCCCCATCAATCCTGAATGGGTTTTAGATGATTTAGAGTATTTTATCTACGAATTAGATTACGGTCGCGAATATGAGCCGGGTATGATTACAGACGAACAATATCCAGGCAATATTGTTGATTTTTCTAATGCTGACCATTTATATGACTATTTGGTATGGAGAGAACAAAATGCGAGTCTTTATATCCCTTCCGATGAAAGATAAAACGGAAGAAGAAATTAAAAATAATTTAAAAAACGCATTAGAAGAAGTGCGCTCTCTTACTTCTTCTTCTATGGAGCTATTAGATACTTATATTGATTTAGGGCCAGAAGCAGACGGCTTTGATTATATTGCAGAAAGCATTAAACTTATGAAAAAGGCAGATGCAATATATTTTTATGATAATTGGAAAGAAAGCAAAGGCTGTTTAATTGAACGAGTAGTTGCGGAACTTTATTGTCCAGATAAAATTGTTCAAAAAAAATAAGAGGGCCGAAGCCCTCTTATTATTAGAATTTTTCTACTCTATGAATTAGTGAATTTTTCCAGTCCTCTAATTCTTCAAGCGCAATAGATGCAATAGAATCTGGTTCTTCTTTTGTTTTTTCCATAATTGCTTCAATTACAGCCTTTGTTTCTTTATAATCTTTAGTTAATCGGCCTGCCGCAGTTGTTATGAAGAATTTCATAATATCAGCCATTTCTGGCTCATTTTTGAGCTCTTCTGCATAATCTAATAACATAGCCGCGTCCTTAGCGTGGTCATTTAGTATTTTATATAAATGTCCTAAAACTTTCATAATTGTGCCCTCACTCTATAAACAGTTAATGCGGCATTAGTATATGTTGCGGCTAAACCAGTATTTACAACTGTAAGAGTCTTTGGAATATTATTAGAAACAGCACAGCAATTAGGTTGGACTTTAACTAAGGTAGCAAAAGAAAGATTTCCAATATCTGTCGCGGCGGTAGAATAAAATGTTGCTTCTGCCCCAGGATAAACAGTGCCATCAACTTCTAATTGAGCAGTAACGTTGCCAGCAGTAGAGTCTGTTATGGCAGCATCAGCGTTAAAAATTACAAGGTAATAGCCAGTTCCAGTTAGAGCAATAGAAGCACTACCAGCAGTATGACGAACAAACTGACAAGCAGAAATAGCAGTATTATTGAAAGTTAGGGTTTCATTAACTGCAACTGCTTGAGAGGTATTGGTGTAGGTATTTAACATTTTACCTCACCTCGTTAACCGTTATAAGTATTGTAGGTTCCACCGCAGCCGCATTGAGAATTGCATACACCATAAGAAGGAATTGCACGAGGTTTAAGGATATTAACAAGATACTGAGTTTGATTGTATTGACTGATTTGGTTATTAGCTTCAACAAGGTCACGGTCACGGTCAGCAAGACGGTCGCGCAGGTCTTGGATAGTGTTTTGAGTAATTAAGCCACGAGTAAGTTCGCCTTCTTGGTGAATTGCGGTAGTAATTTCACAAGTGTTGCGATAATCTTCAGCGGCGAGGTTGGAGATCAGTTGTTTGTTTTCACAGCAGCATTGAGCCTGTTGCGCGGCGAGCTGAGCAATAGAGCCTTGAATGCCATTAAAGCCAGAACACAAATCACGGCCAACTTGATTAAAGCCCTGTAGGCTAGCAATGTTAGCACTATTAAAGCCTTGGAGCATATTGGTATTGGTGGTATTAAAGCTCTGGAGATTGCTGGTATTTACGCTATTAAAACCTTGGCATAAAGATTGAGCAATATTGTCAAGTTGGTTGTCAATAGATTGGTAATTTAGGCCATCGTAAAGTTCTCCACGAGTTAGCGCGCCTTGAAGTGCGGCGTTTCCGTCGCCCCAGCCGCCGTTAAAAGAGCGGAACATCCACATAAAAACTAAATAGATGAAAGGGTTCGCAATCCAAGCGTTCATACCGTAATCATCGCAATTACGATTCCCCATCATTGCTGCGATGTCAGCAGGAGACATACCATTTTCTAACATATAGAACACCTCTTATAATATATTAAAAGCCTGAGCGCAAGCTATTAATGAAACTCATACCTTGATTAATTTCTTCCTCACTAATTCCTTGCGCACGAGCTTGCTATTGAAGTTGGGATAACATATTGTTGTTTAGTTTGGGAAGCCAAGCCTTAAATTGTTCTGGATTTATTTTAGGTTTCCCATTCTGTGGGAGCTGGCTTGCGGGCACTGGCATTGGATATTGGCTATACTGCATCATTATTATTACCTCCTAATAAAGTTTTTAACTTCTGTTCCAGCGCATTAACGCGAGCTTCTAAGTCAGAAGTTTCATTGTTGGTAGTTTGTGTTTGTGTTTGCGGTCCCTCATTGTAGGGCGCAATTTTGTATGCTAAAAAGCTTGGAACGCCATTCTACATGGATTTAATATAAAGTAAGTTCTCACCTAAACAAAGTGCTAATGTGATTCCTGCACCAGCGGGAATATTCGCAACCTCAAGACTATTTTGGATTATATATACATTTCCATTAGGTTGCGGGAACATTGGTTGTTGCTATGGAGCATAATAGGGTGCATTATTGCCAACATAAGGATAACCCATTATACCACCTCCCTTCATAATATAAGTGAAAATAACGGTTGGAAAACAAAAACTAATGATAAAATCGCATATTACATTAAAATATTTAAAACTATTACAAAATTATTATAAATATGAAGTTTTCGTAATAAATTTGATTTATTTAAAATTTTTATCTATAATATCAATATTAGAAATACGCGAGGTGAAATTTATATGGTGACGCGGGCAATTTTAGTATGGCCCAATGATAGTGGTATTACAAGTACAAAATCACGAGTATTTGACCCTTCAGATCCAGAAAACTTTTCATGTAGTGCAGCTTTGGTGGCTTTTGTTTTAACTCGTAAAAAGGATATTAAAGGCGGCACGATGTTTTTAGATGACGCGCCCTCTTTTGAAGGAGCAAAAGCAATTATTGAGGCTGAACTTAAAAAGGTTGTTTATGCCAAGCAAGCACTAACAACAGACCAAATTTCTGCAATTCAACTTTTAGAGCAATTTGGAATTGAAACTTATTACAATCCTGGAATTATGTTAGCAGGAGAGGAATTATAATGGATTATCAACAAATCATTATTATTGTTATTGGTACGCTCTTTTTGGGTGGTTTAGGTGTTTGTTTCTATTTAGGAAAGGATTATCTAAAATATCATAACATTTTTGCCCCCGTCCTTAAGGGACTGGTTTCTGCCGCGAAAGCTTTAAGCGGCGCTGTTCCTGATAACCAGACCTTAAAAACCATTGCTTTTGTTATGAGTGCAGCACTGGATGGCGCGCAAAGAGCAGAAGAGTTGTGGCTAAATGGTGAGCTTGATAAAGAACAACGTAATCATTATGCAAAACTTTATATTGCTGATGTGTTGGAAAAGGCCGGTATTGACATTAATGATAGTATAAGTGCAATGATTGATGGTTTTATCGCAGTTGCTTGTGCAATTTTCCCGCACGGTCAGACACCAAAGACCAAGGAAGAATAAAAGTAAGAGGCATTAGTGCCTCTTATTTTTTTTATAAAAACCAAAGCATAACAATTTTCTCTCTTCACTTGTAAAATGAAGGAGGGATAAATATGTCTAAACAACAAATCCCAATTAATGACCTTTTGCAATATTTGGATGAGCAAGAAGAAAATAATACTATTTCTTGCGGCTGGACAATTATTGATTATATTTATGGTCATTATAATTTATTAAGCAAAAGAAATATACACACTCCAACGGCTTGGATTTTTTCTAACTGGTGCTTTGGAAACCATGGAACAATTTCAGAATACACTATCTTTATGCCTGGTATGTTAGTAAGAAAGCCAGGTTTATTTGGCGTTATACACGAAGGGAAAAACCTTCATAAACGAGAGCAAACTTCTAATCTTTGGGTTTATTATACAGATACAAAATTTGGAACAATTCTTGATGTTCCTTTTTACGCGCCAGAATGGGAACAATGGGGAACAATGAGTCAAATTTATGATTATTCTATTTATAAACCTCAAAAGAATTTTTATATGTTAGGTAAGCGTAAGCTCTCTATTGGCGACCGCGGACTTGACGTTTTGATTTTGCAAATTGCACTTTTAAATTTTGGAGAATAGGTAAAGGTAAATGGCGATTATGATTTTGCCACTAAAACCGCCGTTGAAAATATTTAGAAGTGCTTTTCTTTACCGGTTAATGGTATTGTTGATGTTGATGATAATTTATTATCTTACTTACATAAGGAGTAAATATGAATATAACAGTGAAGTTATATAGTGATAAAAATATTAAATTCTATGGTTCTAACCAAATTACAATAGATTTAGAGGAGTATTTGATTGGATGCGTCGCGGCAGAAATAGGAAACGCACCGCTTGAGGCTTGTAAAGCCTAGGCCGTGGCAAGTAGAACTTTTGCCTTAAATGCTATTAAAAGTAAAGGTTATATTACAGATAAAAGTTCCTCTGACCAAGCTTTTAGAAGTGAGCGTTTAACAGGCTATCCTAATGTAATTTAGGCCGTTAAAGATACCGAAGGAGAAGTTTTATATTACAATGATAAACTCGCTAAAGCCTATTACTCTGCTTCTAACGGCGGCTATATGATTAGTGCAAAAACACGATGGGGCGGCGACCTACCTTATTCTGTAAGTGGCGTTGATAAATACGATAACGGTAAGGGCAATGGCCACGGAGTTTAGTTGAGTTAGGTTGGTGCAAAAAATCGTGCAAAAGCCGGTTTTGGATATAGATAGATTTTAAGTTTTTATTATCCTGGGACAAATATTCGTAAAATTGAAGAACAATCATATGAGATTAAAATCCCAATAACTTCTGATTTATATAAAAATCTCTCAACTGCTGAGGTTGAAATGAGGTGATAAAATGACCTCAAATGAAAACAAAATTATCGCTTGGGCCGAATCTTAGGTCGGCGCAGGCTATGTTTGGGGAGCAGGAGGGTATAAGCTTACAAAATCTAAATTGTAGGAATTGATAGCTCAATACCCTCAATATGTTTCTGAATCAAAAAATTCAAAATGGCTTGGACATTAGGTTTGGGATTGTGCGTCGCTGGTTCGTTCTGCTATGAAACAAATTGGCATTTCTATGGTAAGCGGCGCAACCAGCCAATGGAAGAAAACCAAATGGGAACGCAAAGGCACAATTGATTAGCTTCCTAAAGATTAGGTTGCTTGTTTATACCGTTGGACGGGCTCAGTTATGCAACATACTGGCATCTATCTTGGCAATGGCTATGTAATTGATGCCCGTGGTAGTAGTGCTGGAGTTATTAAGTCTAAGCTTTCTTCTTATCCTTGGACCCACTTTGGGCAGCCGCAAGGATTAATTAAAAAAGAACAAACTAACGAGGTGATAAGCGTGAGTTATCAAGCAAAAGTAGTAGCAGACAGTGGCTCAACAGTTCGTATGCGTTCTGCTCCTTCTAAAGAAGCAAGTGTTTCTGCCACCATTGCTCTTGGAACAATTATTGATGTTGTTGAAGAAGCAGAAGATTGGTGCGGTATTGTATATAATGGGCAGAAAGGATATATGATGAGCCAATTCCTTGAAAAAACTAAAAGCGAGGAGGGATTGTATTATGTCCGAATTAAATGCGGAAGCCAAAGTGAAGCAGAACAATTAGCAAGCCTCTTACGGCAAGCAACAACAAACTGAAGAAGGAAAGCACTTTTGGCGTAATTTGTTTGCGCGAGCAAACGAATTTAGTAAAAAGATTGCATTAATAGATACTTTTTCTTATATTGCTTTAATTATTTTACTATTAATTATAATGTGGATTAGACCTGATTTGGCGATGTATTGTGTTCAAATTGTGCCTTATCTTACAACCACAGTGGTATCTTTGCGTCTTGCTTATGCAGGAAAAGCTTCTGTGGAAAATTGGAAGAAAATTTCAGCATCTGCCCAAACTCTTGATACTTCCGCTGATTTTAATGCAGAAGCAAAAGATGAAGAAAATATTTAGGGTTAAAATTTGATTTAAATAAAAAATACTAGTATAATATATATAAAGAGATAGGGATTGAGTAGCTACTATCCTGACAAGAAGGACTCCGACTTCTTCTCTTTACAATATTTTTTTCGGAGAAAATGGAGGTAAAAAATGAATAAATTTGAAGATTATGTAAGTTCTGTACGTAGAAAAGGTTTGAAAGAAAATATTGCTCCGTTGCGAAAACAAATTAAATATGCTTGGGCGCAAAAGAAAATTGTCAATTGGGCAGAAAAATATGGATATGACAAGAATGAAGTTGAACAAAAAATTATGAATGATGATATGTTCGCAGCTATGTTCGCAAAAGACCCAATTAAACAGAATTATACTGAAAAAATCGCGGAGCAACTTTTAGGAGTAAAACATCTTGCAAATACTGCTATGTCTTTTACGGAAGATGGAGAGCTGGTAGAAGGATGCGCAGTAAATAATAGTAAAAGTGTAGATTTTATTAAAGATGGTGTTTATATTACACAAAAATACACAACCTCTACTGGCGGCGCGCAAGACAATCAATATAGAGATGTCATTCAATTTCTTAAATATGGAAGTAAGAAGCATAAAGTTGCAGCTTATATTGATGGGTCATATTATACCGTGGCCAAGCGTACTGAATTAAAGCGACTATTTGCGAATAATCCAAATGTTCAAATTTGTTCTTTAGGTGATTTATATGAAAAGTGATTTACAAAAAACACAACATTATACTACTAATTATCAAAAAATTTGCAATAATTTATTAACCATCATTCCATCTACCGCACAATTGGTAGAACCATTTGTTGGAAATGGAGATTTATTAAATCTTTTTCCTGAACATTCTTGGGAAATTTATGATATTGATAGCAAATTAGAAAACTGCATTAAACAGGACACTTTACAAAATCCGCCAGATTATACTGGGAAATGGATAATTACAAACCCTCCATTTCTTGCTAAAAATCACGCAGCAGATAAAACACTATTTAATAAATATGGATATGATGATTTATATAAAATTTTTTTAAAAACTATCATTGGTTGTGAAGGTGGAATTATAATTATTCCAGGTAATTTCTTTTGTGATGATGGTTCTAAGAAAATCAGAGAAGAGTTTTTATCTAAATATCGTGTGTCTTTTGTGAATTTCTTTACTTATCCTGTTTTTGAAAGCACATCATATTCAGTATGTGCTTTTAGTTTTTCTAAATTAGAAAATATATCTCTATTGGTCCCTTTTTCTATTAATGAAGCTGACCCTATTCAAATTGTATTGGAAAAAGAATTTGGATACCAAATTGGCGGTCGTGAATTAACAAATATTTATAATACAAAATCAATATTTTCTCGTTTAGTTTCTGGTAGAAAAGCAAAAAATCCTACAAATATCTACCTTTATGCCTCAGACACTAAAAATGAAAAAATTCGTCTTGAATGGAAGGATGAACAATATTATGGAAAAGTTTCAGACCGAATGTTCGCCACATTAGATTGTGAAAAAGCACTTACAAAAGAAGAACAAATTACTTTAATTCAAAAAGTAAATTCAACGTTATTTGAATTAAGAAATAAATACGATAACCTACTATTTACTAATTACCGCGATAATAATCGTAAACGAGTAGGCTTTGAGTTTATTTATAAATTATGTTCATATTGTTTAGAAAAAATTTGATTTTTTTAAAAAATTACTCTATAATATATTTACAAAGTGAGGGAGGAAATTCTCTCCTTTGTAAATGTTTTTATGAAAGAAGGATATAATATATGAAGTATTATTCTGAACAACTGTCTAAGTTTTATGACACTCCTGAAGCTTGTGAAGCTGCGGAAGCGGAAGCCAGCGCGGCCCTTGAAGCTAAGAAGAGCGCAGAAAATGATGCTAAGACGCAGCTACAGGCCCAGCAAAATATTGTAAATGAGCTGCGAGAACAGTATAATTCTCTTGGTAAGCAATATAATGAAGCTTATGCGAAGATGAGCAAAATGTTGAGCGCATTTTCACGCAAGTATGGTTATATTCCCAAGGGTTTTAATGCCTTAGATGTGTTTTTTGATTTGCTATAAGAAAATTTTATAGAATTAAATTTTGACAAAAATAAAAATTTAATCTATAATATATACAGAAAGTGAGAGAGAAATCTTTCACCAGACTGGCGATAGGAGTGGTGCTTATGAAACACGTTTTTACTCTGACTGGAGATAAAACTCCACCTCGCTATGAAGGGGAGAAGTAATTCTCCCCAAATTTAAAGGGCGGTAGTTTAATGGCAAAACAGCGGACTCTTGGCTTTAATTGGACACTTAGATACGAAAGTTCTAATGTGAATTGCGCCTAATTCGTTGGAGGTCTTCGTATTGCGACAAAGTAAAATATATAATGGTCGTAATAAAAGATAATAACGAGCTAAATTAAACATAATAAGTTTATAAATGTGTAGAGACTATATAGCGCATACCTAAGTTAATTAATTAATATGGTAAAGATATAGTCCAGACTACAACGTATTTATACGGCTATGGAAACATAGAGTAGTAAGAAATCCGTAATCATTCTGCGTGAGCAGTTGTGAGTTCAAATCTCACCCGCCTCGCCAAACGGCGTGAAAATCCAACCCATCAAGCCTTTTAATAATGCTCAAACCGATGGGAGTTTCATAGCTTAAGACGCATACAGCTAATTATTAATGTAAGTTTTTACTAGAAATAAAACAATACAAATAATTCGCGTCTTGTATTCATTTTCTTCTTTTCTTTTTTAAAAGACACATACAGCAAAAGATTTTTACATCGCATAATAGTTAGCTGATTACCGACAAATGTGTCTTGAAAAAATTTGACAAAAATAAAAAATTAAATTATAATAAATCCATAATAAAGAAAAGATATTTTTCTTTACTATATGATACCTCGGTGAAGAGCATTTAGCCAATGTGCCGAGAACAAACGGAAGATAGCCAGCTCCATATGATGGATACATTATATGTCTGAGCCGCGAAAACAGTGATGTTTAGCGATAGGAGAAAAGACTCCAATATCAAGTTTGTGTGCTTTGTATTTCGCAATTTAACGCATAATTCCTCTGGAGAACGCAATAGAAAGCAGGATGAATAGTCCTGCCGAATCCAGGGCGCCGTTAGCTGGTGACTGTCGGGGAAAAATACGGCCTTGGAAACAACCACAAGTTCTTTTGTGATGAAACACAGAAATGTGATATAACAGAGGTTTGTAGTCTGAGTAGCTCAACACAGCGAACAAAAAGATGATACAAATTAGCTATTGTTTTTAATTTGCTGAATGGCTTGGGTGAAAAGTGCGAGTAGTCAATCTCGTTAGAGCATTGTTTGGATAGAGAAGTCAAGGAGTAGCTAACTTGGCTCAGCCTCTATCTTCTCTATGGCGGAATAAGATTGAAGAAACTACAAAGTAGGGCGAAGGTCCATCAATTAGTAGAGAAAAATATCTTTTCTTTTTTTATTTATGAAAGGAGACAACTATGTATAGTAGCAGAAGATTCTTTAGTGAAGATGCTTGGGTAGATTTTAATGAATGGCTTAGGGATTTTCGCGGTGAAATTATAAATGTAAGTCATACGACGGTTCCGATTGGAAGATTTGATTTCTGGATGGATATTGTGGTGGTTTATAAAAATTTGACATAAAAAAATAATTACGATATAATATAGAAAACTAAGAAAGGAAGTTAAATCTATGGAATGGATTTTAGGAATAGGATGCTTGGCTTTTTTATTTGTGTTGTATAAGCCGAATATTGAAAGAATGATTTACAGTATTAAAGATTGGATTGAGAAAGGCAGCCACGAAGAATGACTCATGCTTCTCGTGATACAACAACCGGCGCAAGATTTGAAGAGCGTGCTCATATAATTGCCAATGGCATTGATTTAACCAAGAATAAGCTTTATAAATATTTAGAGAAAAATAATATTAATTGGAATGAAATTATTTCTCGGAAACTTTTACCTGATGAGTGTTATTATAATCCTGCTACTAAACAGCTATTTGTATATGAAAAGAAATATCAGCAAACTCCCGGCTCTGCCGATGAGAAAATTCAAACTTGTGGTTTTAAAATTAGACAATATAAAAAATTAGGAAAAGCTATGGGTGCGAATGAGGTAAAATATACTTATCTTCTTAGCTCTTGGTTTTCCCAGCCTTGCTATAAAGATGCGCTTGAATATATTAAAGAAGTACCTGATTGTGATTATATTATTGTTGGTGATTAAAAATGGGTTTAAATAAAGGTTATCTACAAGCTAAAACAGATAAAGCAAGTGATGAAGTTTATACTGCAAGATATGCTGTAATTCCTATTGAGAAATATCTCAAACCAAATAGCACTATTTGGTGTCCTTTTGATATGGAAGATAGTGAATATGTAAAATATTTTGAGGAAAAAGGACATAAAGTGATTCATAGTCATATTGATGAAGATTTGAATTTCTTTGAATTTGAGCCAGAAGAAAATTATGATTATATTATTTCTAATCCTCCTTTTTCAATTAAGGATATGATTATTAAGCGACTTTATGAATTAAATAAACCTTATGCAATGCTATTTCCAATTCCAACTTTACAAGGACAGGCGCGCTTTCCTTATATGAAAGATTGTCAAGCTCTTATTTTTGATAAGAGAATTAATTATTACACCACACCAGACAAGACAGAAGTTCAAAAAGGCGTAAGTTTTGGTTCGTTCTATCTTTGTAGAAATGTCCTACCAAAAGATTTAATTTTTGAAGAACTAAATGTGAAAGGAAGTTAAATAAATGACATTTGAAACACTCCAGCAAGAAATGTATTCTGCTATGAAGTCCGGAGATAAATTTCGTAAGGAAGTTATTTCTGGTCTTATCGCTGACATTAAGCGCGTAGCTATTGATAAGAATTGTCGTGATAATATCACTGAAGAAGTTGTAAATACGGTTCTTCTAAAAAGTCGTAAGATGGCACAAGAAATGATTGATACTTGTCCTGAATCTCGTCTTGACCTTCTTGAACAATATAAACAAAACGCCGCAATTATGGACGAGTATGTTCCTAAACTTATTACAGATACAAATGAAATTGCGGCGATTATTAGTCAGCTTTTAGTTAAGTTTAATGTTGAACCTATCAAAGCTAATATGGGTAAAATTATGAAGCTTTGCAAGGAAAACCTTAATGGCAAAGTTGATATGAAGATTGTAAGCAATGTTGTAAAATCTATTTTAGTCTAAAGAAAGGAAGAGAAAAATGTCTGAACATGTAGGTTATGTTGTAAAAATTAATTCGTTGCGGCCTCATTCTAATGCTGACCGTCTTCAAATTGCTACTATTTTTGACTCTAATGTTATTGTTAGTCTTGATACCCATCTTGATGATATTGGCGTGTATTTTCCTTCTGATATTCAGCTCTCTGAGGAATTTTGTAAAGTAAATGACCTTGTTCGTCGTAAGGATGAAAATGGCAATCCTGCAGGTGGCTATCTTGACCCGAACAAACGTAATATTCGTCCGTTGAAGTTGCGCGGTGAAAAAAGTGATGGTCTATATCTGCCCATTACTTGTATGATGGAATTCTGTCCTATTTCTGACCTTAAGGTTGGCGACACTATTGGTGTTGTAAATGGACACGAAATTTGTAAGAAGTATATTCCTCATAGCACGAAGGCATACCATTATACTGAAAAAGTAAGAAAGCAAAAGGTTAATTTTGCTCCTACCTTTTTTGAACATTGCGATACCGCCCAGCTTGCCTACAATCTTGAAGCTTTCCGTGCAGGAGATGTTGTAGAACTAACTCTTAAAATGCACGGCACTTCTGGCCGCACTGGTTATCTGCCTCTGCTTCAACCTCGCACTTTATGGGATAAGATTCTTCGTCGCACTCGTAAAGAATATGGCTATGTATCTGGCACTCGTCGTGTTGTCTTAGATGAAGAACACACTGGTGGTTTTTATGAAGATAACGCTTTTCGTCGTTATATGGCCGCAAAGTTTGAAAATAAGCTCCATCGTGGAGAAACTGCCTATTACGAAATCGTAGGCTTCCAAGGCCCCAACGGTGCGCCTATTATGTCTTCTGTGAAGAATTCTAAGATTTCTGACAAAGCCTTTACTAAGCAATTTGGTGAAGAAACTGTATTCTCTTATGATTGTAATGCTGCGAATGGTTATGAAGATGAACATCCTTGTTGTGAATTATATGTTTATCGTATGACTATGGTAAATGATGACGGCGATGTGGTAGATTACTCTCCTGCGCAAATCCGTTATCGTTGTGAGCAAATAGGAGTTAAAGTTGTTCCTCAATTTGAAGTATTCGTAATTCCTCAAGATGAACCCCATCCTGGTGAATATGTAGTACGTAAAGTTGAAGAATACTATGACGGTCATGACCCTATTGGTAAAACCCATGTACGCGAAGGCGTTGTTGCTCGTATTTTGAATCGGAATAATTTTGCGGTTTATAAAATGAAGAATTGGAGCTTCAAATGCCTTGAGGGTATTATTAAAGATGAAGCGGCAGAACCAGATATGGAAGAAGCGCAAGAAGAATTAGTGGAGGAGCAAACTGAATGACCTTTAGTTCGCTTTTTACTGGTTCTCTTCTTGCTGGCATTTTAATCGCTTTAGGAAATATGATGTATGTATGTATTGAGAATAAGATTGTTGCCGCGTTCTTATTCTCAATTGCATTGTGCTTTATTAGAATTAGAAAACTAAATCTATTTACTGGTTCCATTGGGAGACTTTATTTTGATAAAAATTTAAAGATATACCATCTAATTTTTATCCTTTTGTTTAATATCACCGGCACAGCTGTGATGCGTTTAGTACCGAATTTTCCAATAGATGTATATGCGATTGCAAAAATGAAATTCCTTGATGTTAGCTTATTGCGAGTTGGTTTTTATTCTATTTTTTGCGGGATGTTAATGGTTATTGCTACAGATTCGCTAACTCCTATGTGGCTAACTATTATGTGTGTAGCTGGATTTTTGCTTGCTGGTTTTAGACACAGTATTGCTGATAGTTGGTATTTTTGGTATTTACCGCTGGCAAATTATAAAACTGGATTAAAAGTTCTTGGTATTGAAATTTTAGGTAATTTTATTGGCGGTTCTTTTGTTGCTATTTTTATTAAAGAAAATTTACAAGACAAAGTAAAATACCTATTAAAGACAAAGAATCTTTAATACTTTATTTAGAGAAGAAGACCGAGTTAAAGCTCGGTCTTTTATTATGAGAAAGATAGTTATGGATGTTATTACTTATGCTTTATTAAGAAAACTGCGCAAAGTGGCAGTAGCAGCGCGCCAGGTTTGGTATTCTGTTGTAAAGAAAAATTGATTTTTATAAAAAATTCTTTTATAATATATACATAAGATGAAGAAAGGAAAGATGTTATGAAGTTTTTATTATATGATTTGCAAACAGCTTTTGAAGCTGGCGTATCAGAGCATCCACAAGAACAGATGGATAAATTATTTAAAGTAATTCATTGTGTTCCGCAATCAATTGGTGAATGCTGGTGGTTTTGTGTTGAAGATTATAATATAAAGCAACTTCCTCCTTATCTTACAGAAATGCGACCATACAATCTTACTTATTGGCGAGATGGTTGTTACAAAACTTGCTCTTTTTGGCAAAAAACTAAAGGAGCTTGTTGCCATGGCGGCTGGGACTGCATAAATAATTATAAAGAGGTAGAACCCGATGTTTGATTTAGATGATTTGTATAAGATTACTTGTGAAGAATATTACAATTATATGGGATTTGATACATATGCTCCAGATTATGAAGGCGGTTCTACTGAAGAATTTGATTTAAAATTTGACGAAAACGAAAAATAAATATATAATATATTCAGAAAGTGAGAAACGGACAAGGCTTTGGCAAGTGAAGGAACTTTGATGTAGGAGATGAAAATCATTTGAACTAATAAAAAGTTTCTAACAAATTGGTGGGTTGCGAGTGGTTTCTTACTTCTTATGTGGGGTTAGTGTAATGGTAGCACATTGGTTATAGTGGGTCTTGTCAAAGAGCTGTCAGCAATTATTCTTTCTTGCAGGGACCCGAAGGACAGGGTTCAATTCCCTTGACCCTACACCAACAATCATTTTGCAATTAAAGTAAAAGAAGAAAGGAAATAAGAATATGTTTGAGTATAAGGTTCGTTTTTATAATGAAGATAGTGAGGTTAGTTTATCTCACGGCATAATTGGCGCGAAGTCTTACTCCAAAGCCGCGAAAGCAATTGTAGAATATTTTGGCGAAGAAATTATTTCTATGGAACTTTCTGAACTAATGAATCCTCTTGAAGAAGTTGACCTAAAAGGTTTTATGGAGGAATCTTTTGAATGAAAGTAGCAATTCTTGCAGGCAGTCAATTTTTTTCTTATGACCAAGGAATGAATGACTTTACCATTGAAGAAGTAAGTGATATTGAAGAAGCCAATGAAATTGGTGCAGAAATGTCGCGAGATGTAATTGATAGCTATGCTTGTATTTCTTCTTTAATTGATGATATTGCACATGATGCGCAAGAAAATGGCGAAGATTATGATGAAGCATATGAGAATGCAATTCTAGAAGAACTTTCTTGGAAAGTCTTTGAATTGAAAGATGACGCGCCAGATTCAATTAAAATTGATGAAGATTATGAAGATTTTCTTAAGAAATGGAGAAAGTAAATGACACCTAAAGAATTGGGCCAATTATTCGTTGATTTAGTAGAAATTGATGAGAATGGTTGTTCTCCTCAAATTTATATGAAAGATTTAGTTGAAATTGAACCAGAATTTCGTACTACCAATGGCTCTCAATGGAGCCGCGCAAATGGTTGGTTGGGAAAACAATATTTAATTCAAAAAACTTATAAATCTGGACGAGTTGATTCAATTCAATTAGTAGGTAAAAATACTTCAAGCGAAAATCATTTTATTCCTGCGGAAGTATATGCTTACTATAAAGGAAAGCCTTGTGTTTTCACAGGAACAACAAACAATATTGAAATTGACCATAAAAATGCTCGTTATAATAATTCAGAATATACAATGGCAGATTTTCAACCTGTATGTAAGATGATGAATGATATTAAGCGAGAAATTTGTAAAAAATGTCGTCTAAATAAACTTAGACCGAAAGCATCTTCTCTTGGCTTTTTGAAGGATTTTATTTCTGGCGACGAAAAATCTGAAACTTGTCAAGGATGTTATTATTATGACCCAATTGAATTTAGAAGAAACCTATAAAAATCAAAGTTGTTTTGAGTTCCTTCCTACTATTCCTTCTAAATCCGTTAATCTTATTCTAATTGACCCACCATATGAAATTTCTCGCACCACTAATTTTCAAAGCGGAGAAGAAACTGGAACCGATACTGACCGTTTTCGTATATCTATGGATTTTGGTGATTGGGATAAGAATTTTTTTGGCTTAGAAAAAGTTTTTAAAGAAGCACAACGGATTTTAGTTGATGGCGGCACGATGATTTGTTTTTATGATTTATGGAAAATTGAAACAATTAAGCAATATTATGAAAATAATAAGTTTAAACAAATTCGTTTTCTTGAATGGATTAAAACAAATCCTGTGCCAATTAATAGCAAAATCAACTATCTAACCAACGCTCGTGAAGTCGCGGTTTTGGGAATAAAAAAATCTAAGCCAACTTTTAATAGTTCATATGATAAGGGAATTTATGAATATCCTATTTGTCATGAAAAAGGCCGCTTCCATCCCACACAAAAGCCATTAGAGTTGATGGAAGCTTTGATTCTAAAACATTCTAATGAAGGCGATACTGTTTTAGATTGTTTTGCTGGAAGCGGCACAACCGGTGTTGCCGCGATTAAAAACAATCGGAAATTCGTTGGTTGTGAAATTTCTCCAGAATATTATTCTCAATCTTTAGAACGGTTAAGAAAAATTTGACAAAAATAAAAAATTAAATTATAATTAATACATAATGAACGGCAGATACAGCAAATTTTTAAGCTTGTGATTAGGGATTACAAATGTGATTTCCTGCCGTGTTTATAGGCGAATAAGATAACGGCAATCGGACGCTCTCCAAAAGCGTTCAATCCCTGTTCAAATCGGGGTTCGCCTGCCAAAATAAAGACGCATACAGCTAATATTTTGGTTAAAAAGTTTTCTGCAAAAAAGCTTAAGAGATTCAATTTCTCAATGCGTCTTGTTTTTATGGCTCGTTAGCCTAGTGGTTTAGGCAGTAGACTGTTAATCTACCTAGGCTGGTTCAATTCCAGCACGAGCCTCCATTAATTCAATAATATGCGTGAAGACGACGGAATAATTGGCCGCCTTTAAACGCTTGCCCATGAAAATGGCACTATTATTGAATATTTTAAAAAAACTCCGTCTTCAATGTGGATTGGAAAGTAATTTTATTTATTATTATAGGTAAGTCCACAACCTGATAATAAGTAAATTATGAAGTTTGTAACAGTGTTCTTCAAAATAACTTCTGAACAGCGGCATAAGAGCCACGCGAAAGGAGCGGATTGGTGTGGAGGGTAGAGAGTTGCAATTATCTATTATTCCACAGGCCATAAAGAAGTTATATGCCAAGGTAGCTCAACTGGTAGAGCGATAGAATAAAAAGAAATCTTGTAAAAGATTTTTGCCGCAATTATTTATATTTGGTATCTGTGTGTTCTCGGTTCAAATCCGAGCCTTGGCTTTTATTTTTTATTGAAGTGATTAATATGGTTGGAATTTATAAAATTACAAATTTAATTAATGGGCATAGTTATGTAGGACAAAGTGTAAATATTGAATAGCGTTGGAGAAATCATAAAGTAGCATCAAATAATCCTAATGACAGAGGTTATGAATATCCATTATATCGTGCAATGAGAAAATATGGTTAGGATTCTTTTTCTTTTGAAATTTTAGAAGAATGTTCTTAGGAAATTTTAAATGAAAGAGAAATATGGTGGATAGAAAAATTACATCCAGAATATAATCAAACTGCAGGCGGAAAATAGACTATTACTTGGAAAAAATTAACACCTGCCCAAGTATAGCAAATTCAAACAATATTGATTAATGATAAAGAAGGACAAATAAGTCATACTAAATTAGCTAATTAGTATAATGTTCATCTTAGTACAATACAAAATATTAATGTTGGCCGTTCTTGGTTTAATGAAAAGTTAACATATCCATTACATTATTCTAAATTTACATCAAATAAACCTTTTCCTATTTCTAAATACCGTTGCTGTGATTGTGGTGTAAAAATTTCTAAAAATAGCATTAGATGTAATAAATGTGAAGCAAAACACAGAACAAAAGAAGCCCCAATATCTCGTGAAAAATTAAAAGAACTTATCCGAACAACTCCTTTCACAAAAATTGGTGAGTAGTTTAATGTAAGTGATAATGCTATTCGTAAATGGTGCGATAAATATAATTTACCACGCAAAGCTCGTGAAATTAAACAAATTAGCGAACAAGAATGGATAAAAATATAATTAAAATAATTTTATCCATATCTATCGGGGAATACGTCAATTGGCAGACGGCTTGCTTTGGGAGCAAGCAGCTCTCAGTTCAAATCTGAGTTCTCCGACCAGAGGAATTTATTATTCCTTTAAACCTATCATTAATACAATTTTATTAATAAAAGTATTATAAAAGAAAGGTAAAAGATATGATTAAAGATACTGTTATTTATCAAGCTTATACAGATTGTGATTTAAATAATTATTGGACAAAAACTCCGTATGAAACATATTTTACTATTGGTGCAAAATCAAAAGGAACTGTCGGCGAAACAATAGTAAAAAATTATTTAGAAAGTGTTGGTTTTATTATTAAACCGCGAGAAAATGCTGGTCATGATGCTATTGTAAATGGGATCAAAACCGAAATTAAGTTTTCTTTAGCTTCAAAACGTAATTTAAATAATGAATATACATTCAATCATATCGGAGTTAATAAAGATTGGGAACGAATTATTTTTTGTGGAATTAATGGTAATCTTCAAGAAAAAATTGTTTGGTTTACAAATGAAGAAATTCAAAAGATTCTTGCAGAAAGTAATTCTTGTTTCCGTTTTCAAGAGGGTGACGATGATTTCTTTTCCATGGGGAAGAATAGCACAAATCTGTTAAATCATTCTTTTGCTAAGAATATTATGGAGTGGTAATATGAACTGGTTAAATATTCCTAATGCAACGAGAAATTTATCAGATGAACAATTTGCTGAATTACTCCCTCAATTTGCAAAAGAACTCGCCGCAATTGATTATCATTATAATTATTCAGAAGAAGAATTGCGCCAAGATTGGGAAAAATTAAAAAAATATAATAGAACAGATGTTATTACCGCTGCGCAAACACGGCCAGGAATGAAATTATGTGAGCATTTTTTCCCTAACTTTTTTAAAATTCGTTCTCCAAAAGGTTTATGTTTTCAACAATTTTGGAATCCACAAGATTTACAAAAAGTCATTAAATGGAATCGTTCTTCTCATTCCACTCCTTATTTAAGTGAAATGAGGCGCGGAATTAATTTTTGCTATGGTTTAACGAAAAATACAATGTATCGTCCACATTTAGCAAAGACGATTTGTAAATATTATAATACAAAAGTTTTGCTTGACCCTTGTTGTGGATGGGGCGGTCGTTTATTAGGGGCAGTCGCAGCGGGAGCAAAATATATCGGTTTTGAGCCAAGTACTGAAACATATCAAAATTTATTAACTTTGATAAATTTTTTACAAATTAATGATAAGGTAATAATTTATAATTGTCCTGTAGAAGACTATGATTTATCTTCATTAGAGTATGACACAGTTTTAACTTCACCACCTTATTATAATTTAGAAATTTATTGCGATGAAGATACACAAAGTGAAAATCGTTTTTCCTCTTATCAAGATTGGTTTGAAAACTGGATGAAACCTGTTATTGATAAAACAAGTTTAAAAGCTAAACAAATGTGTTGGAATGTTGCAGATGTAGGAAAAATTAAATTATTGACTGATTTAACAAATTATATCTCAACTAAATCTGAATGGCAAGAATCGCAATTGTTTGGTATTGGTTCATCTGCTCGCCAAGCTAATCAAAATGAATTAAAAAACAAGAAAAATTTAGATAAAACTATTACATATATTCATATTTAAATAATGAGGAAGTATTTCTTCCTCCTTTGGCCGCAAGTGGAGAAATGTTATCTCACCGTTTTAACGGAATAGGCGGTTCAATTCCGCCCTCGGCCATTAGTCGCCCTGGCACGGGGAGAAATGTGCTGCTCGGTAGGAGGACATCGGCGGAGAATATACTATCCTATACAAGATGGGGCTGACGCGAGTCCGGGTCCCACCTATGAGGGGAAGTTCCCCTCTTTATTATGGAGGAGTGGCGGAATGGCGAGACGCAGTTGACTCAAAATCAACCACGAAGAAACACTGAGAGTTCAAATCTCTTCTCCTCCACCAGGCCTTAAGACAGGTCAGCAATTTATTTAGATGAGTGCATTTTTCACCTCCAAGGTAGGCTCTTGGTTGTATTCTGTCTTGTTTTTATTTCATATGAAAGGAACTAACTATGATTAGAGCAAATATTGAATTAATTACTACTACTGAAATGCGGGATTTTATTTCTTGTATTAATAGCGATGGCACCGCAGACAAGTATACTCTTGAGAATTTTAATGGCAGTTATCGTGCTGATGCTCGTTCTATGTTAGGTGTTGCATATGCAGCCGCGGAATTTGATAGTTTATTTCTTGTTAATATAACTCATGATGGTGTTTTTCCAAAAGGTATTGATAAATTTCGTAAGTGAAGTCGTAATGTAATATTACGACTTTATTTTTTGACAAAAGTAAATTTTTCTTTTATAATAAAAGAAAAAGGAGATAAAAACATGACAAAAAGTGTGCCTATTAAATATGAAGAAAGTATTGAAGTGCAACGTTTGTTTCATAAGTATAATGCGTTGCTTGCAGTTTTGGCTTATATGAATGATAATAGTTCTAAATATACAGAATTTTTAGATAAAAAAGTGGATGAAGCTACCGAATTATATATTGAATTAGAACAAGCAAAAGATAAGTATGGTACACAATATAGGCCACAAGGCGATTGGCAACATTATACTTTTGACTTTGATAATAATGTTATTATATATGAGGATTAAATGAAAAGGTCCTATTTAGATTTAATTGCAACTTTATATTCAGAACCTGATTTACGAAGCTGTAGAAACATTACTTTATAGGTTTGTGATGATTGTTGCTTAAAATGTTCATATTGCTATCAAATTCACAAAGGTCATAATTATATGACAAAAGAAACAGCAAAGGCCATTATTGACTTGTTATTTAAAATGTATGATGAAGATAAGCCAGACGCATTTATCAATCATACAACTCATGGCATAATTCTTGATTTTATCGGCGGCGAGCCTCTAATGAATGTTGAAATTATGGAATTTGCTACTGAATACTTTATTGACCAATGTTTACAAAAAAATCATGAGTGGCTTTATAATTTTCGTACAAGCTTTGCAACAAATGGTATTCTTTATTTTGAACCAAAAGTACAAGCATATTTACAAAAATTCCACAACTTTATTTCTATGACCGTTAGTATTGATGGCCCAAAAGAAATTCATGATACTTGTCGTCTTGACCATGATGGTAATGGTAGTTTTGAACGAGCAAGTGCTGCGGCACACCATTATTGGGAACATTATGGAAAAGATGTTGGCGGACGAGATGAGACCAAAGTTACCATTGCACCAGAAAATTTATCTCAATTAAATACAATTATAGATTACTTCCTAAATGAAGGCGTTACAATTATTAATGCAAATCCGATTTATGAAATAGAATGGACAGTAGAATAGGCAAAAATATATTATAATGAATTAAAAAAATTAGCAAATAAATTGTTATTAAATTTAAAAATTAAATGTAGTATTTTTGATAACCATTAGAACGTCCCCTTGCCTATTAGTGATAATGCAAACTGGTGTGGCGGTGATGGACATATGTTAGCTTTTGACCCGCACGGAAATGCTTATCCTTGTTTGAGATATATGGAAAGTTCTTTAGGTGGAGAAGTTGAGCCTTTGATTATTGGTGATATTAATGGTATTTATAATACACCAGAAAGTCAAGAAATCAGATGTAAACTTTGCGCGTTGACTCGTAGCAGTCAATCCACCGAAGAATGCGCTCACTGTCCTATAGCTTCTGGTTGTAGCTATTGCAGTGCTTGGAATTATCAGCAATTTAAAAAAATCGGTAAGCGTAGCACGAATATTTGTTGGATGCACCGAGCCGCAGCATTGGCCAATGTCTATTATTGGAATCTTAGATACCGTTTAGAGGAAAGTGAAAAAAGATTCCCAATTTATCTTGAACAAAAATATGCCTTGTAGATAATATCTTCTGAGGAATATGATGCTTTACTTTCACTTTCTCAATGGGGAGAGTGATATTTATGAGCTGGCTAAAAGGAGATAAAATTACAGCAGAGGATTTCATTGCTATTAAAGAAAAAGTTAAAAACGAATTGGCTCGGCGAAATGCAGAAGGGAGTGTAGCAAACTATGCAACAAGCTATACTGATATGCCTGTATAGAAAGGGAAAATAAAAGTTAGTCATATTACAGAAATTGTTGAGCCATTAAGCCATATTAATGATGTAGATTATGATTTAAATAAACCAATTACAATAAAATCTTTAACTACAATTCAAACAATGTTAAATAATTTAGCCACAGCAGAAAAGGCTGCATCAACATTAGAAGCAACTGGATGTAAAGCTTCTTGCACTGGTTTGTGTTATACATCTTGTTCAGGAACGTGTCGCTCTTGTGGAGATAGTTGCAGTCAAAATTGTAGTACTGGATGTAATTGGACTTGTAAAGGGTCATGTCGCGATACTTGTTCTGGACTCTGCAAAGGTAGCTGTGGAAATACTTGCCAATTGGGCTGTTCTAACAATTGCAAAGGAAGCAGTGTAGGTGGCTGTTCTGCATAAAATATATAGTAAATTGAATAAATATTAGGCGCTATAATGACCGAACAAGAAATTTATTCCTTTAATAATTCAATATAATATATTCAATATATTAAATACTAAATTGCTTGTATTATTGGTTTTGATTTTCCTAACCATAAAACGCTGCTTTAGAATATATTATAAAATAATGCGCGGAACAATTTCCTAATTTTAACCCAAAACAAATTTAATTTAGGAGCTTTGTTGCTCCTATTCGCCGAAATAGCATAATGGTAGTGTAAGGCTCTTGTAAAGCTTAGATTTCAGTTCAATTCTGAATTTCGGCTCCATTTAACCAGACTGAGAGTTGGAGGTAAATAACCTACTCGTGGTGATTTTAAATGTAATCATGAAAACCTCATAAAATATGGTCGGGTAGAGAGCTAGGCTCTACAATGGAAACGCTATACGAGGTAGGAGACCCCTTGCAGACGTGATAATGTATCCAAGATGCCGCGGCATAGGGTGCAATTCCCGAGTAATTGGTGTCGGCAAGACCGAGTTATCTAAAAGGAGCGGGCAGAGCGCAAAAATATGATGGGACAACTGCTCACCTCATATTTTGCTCAGTAGGCGGTCGTGCCGCAGGAAGGCCCACAGGTATGTGGAGTATAGCAAGTCGGGGAGTTAGATGCAAGCCAGAATTGGGTTAGAACCGACAGGGAGAATAGAATATTTCTCTAACAGAGTAAGGGCATGGATGCGGCGATGAGACGCGACCTTTACTCTTTTTATTTTAAAATTTGACTTTTCTAAAATTTTCTCCTATAATATATCTATAAAAGATAAGCAATAGCTCTATTGCTTCCAAAATGAAAAGGAGAAAAGAAAACATGAATAATCTACTAAATTCCCTAAAGCAAGAAACCAACTATACCTACACCACTAATGGCGCAGTAGCACATAAATCTACCCTAAACAAAGTCCTTGACCTATTTGCCCTTGGTGGCGCTTATCGTGCAAAGAGTGACAATGATGTTATTCTTCTCTTTAAAGAAGCATATGACGAGAATCCTGAACTTGCGCTAAAGTGCTTATTCTTTATTCGTGATATTCGCGGTAATGGTTATGGTGAACGTCGCTTTTTCCGTGTATGTATTCGTTGGCTTGCTAAGGAACATCCTGAAGTTGTAAAGCGGAATATTAACTATATTCCTTTTGTTGGCCGCTATGATGACCTTTATGCTTTAATGGATACTCCTTGTATGCTGGATGCTTTTACTTTCTTTGACCGCCAACTGCGGCTTGATATGGAATGCCAAACCCCCAGTCTGTGTGCAAAGTGGATTTGGTCAATGAATTGTTCTTCCGCCGAACATAAGAAATATGGTAAAGCACTTGCAGATTATATGCGCCTAACTCCTAAGCAATATCGTAAGATGCTTACTGGTTTGCGCGCGAAGATTAAGATTGTTGAAACTCTAATGTCTCAGAATCGTTGGGATGAAATTCAATTTGATAAATTACCTTCTAAGGCTGGTTTTAAATATCGTAATGCTTTTGCAAAGAACGATTACACTAAAGAACGTTATGAAGCCTTTATGAAGTCTAAAACTACTAAAGTGAATGCAAAGACTTTATTCCCCTATGAAGTCGTAAAACAAGCTATTCACGCTGATTGGCAAGATGAGCTAACTTGCAATACTCTTGAGAAGTATTGGGAAAATCTTGCTGATTATTTTAATAACGCCACCTTTAATGCTCTTGCTGTTGTTGATACTTCTGGTTCTATGTGCAGTGGCGCCGCTTCTGTCGCACCTATTGATGTAGCAATTTCTCTCGGTATGTATTGCGCGGAGAAAGCTAATGGTCCTTTTAAGAATCATTATATCAGTTTTTCTTCTAAACCTCAGTTAATTGAAATTAAGGGTGTCAATTTTGTTGATAAGGTTCGGCGTATTTACCGGACTAATCTTTGTGAAAATACTAATATTGAAGCTACTTTTGATCTTCTTTTAAATAATATTGTGAAGTATGATTTAAAGGAAGAGGATATTCCAGAGTATCTTGTAATTATTTCCGATATGCAATGGGATGAAGGAACTCGTGAAATTCGCGGTTGGCGTTATATGCCCGCAAAAAACCCCCAAACTTTAATTGACCAAATTAAAGAAAAGTGGAAAAGTGTCGGAGTGAAAATGCCAAAATTAATTTTCTGGAATGTTAATGCAGAACATCCTGTCATCCCCGCTCTTGATGGAGATTACAGTTATATCAGCGGCTTTAGCCCTGCAATTTTTGAACAAATTATGACCGGTAAAACCGGCGTAGAACTAATGCTTGAAGCACTAAGTTCTGAGCGTTATAAAGGCATTCATTAAGAGAGCTTAGGCTCTCTTATTTTTTTAGGTGGTGAAACTTTATGAGTGGAGGATTTTCTGGTGTCGGCGGCTATGCTGTTATTTTAACTCCAGAAGGTGCATCACTATATGGCGGTGGAAATGCAAGTTTTGAAGCACTTGTTACTGCCGCGACAGGCAAGATAGATGTTGAAGAAACAACAAAAGAAATTATTGATATTTTACAACAGCAGTATGAAGAATAGACAGAAATAGAAAATAACATCCGTGCAGCTTATAATAATGAATCTATTGAGAATATCATAAAATCTTTGCGCGGCGAAACCTCAAAAACAATGAGTGTGCCTGAAGCTCTACAAAGTCTTGAAGAAAAAATTCCTGTCTGGCAACAAAAAGACCAAGAGTATAAAGATACAGTTGCTCAAATCCGCAAAGATTCAGAACATTATTACCAAGTTTATAATACTTTAGTTGATGGTTTAGTTGCTCTAGCTAACCAACTTACTAATATGGACGAAAAAGCCTTACGAACCGGTCCTGGTATTATTGAAACACTTATTAATAAGTGGGATAAATCAACAAATTAGTTAGAATAGGAAGCCGCGAAAATGGCTTAGTCTTTAGCAAAATTAGATTTAGATAATGAATCATTTATCAAAGATATGAACAGCACTTTTGATAAAATTAGAGAAACAATTAATAAAGAAGGTATAGCCTATTCTTATGACCCAACCTCTAATGCAACAGAACTTAAAAATCCTGAATTAACAAAGGCAATTTAGGAATTACTTGCCTTCCAAGAAAAAATACGCGGCGATATAGACAAGAAAAGTAAACGCAGTAAAAAGAAAAGACAAGAGCTCCTTGCTATGTGGAATAATGTTAAATTTGCCAATTGGAATGCAAAAAATAGTAAACTTGGCCAAGCTTTAAATCAAAAAGGTAAAGATGACCCAATAACAATTTTAAATAGTTTGCGGTAGAAAGTTTATGATATTGCTAAGCGGCAGTTAGAAGAAAACACTGGACGAAAAGCTACTGATAAAGAACAACAAAAATTAAAGACTTCTGTCACTAAAATTCAGACCAAAGCTATAGATGAATTAAGTGAACAAACAGAGGATTATGCAGTAAGACAACTTGTTTCTCTTGTATTTGGCGAACAAACGCAAATTGGACCATTAAAAGGTTTGTTAGCAGAATAGTTTAAAACTGCCGCGGCTAAATCATATATACAAGATATTGACAATTCTGTTCAGCAAGCCTACAAACAAGCCATTGGTACAGTATGGGAAGAAATTATAACAAATCTTTGGCTAACAGGAAAAGACACAAGAAATGTAAAATTGCTAAAACCAAGTACAGACAATCTTGAACAAATAGTATAGTCTGACGATGATTTACGAATAGGAACAGATATTAATGCTTTTGATAACGAAAATAAACGCTATGGCACTCAAAATAGATTACATCGTGTAAATGATAGTGTTGATAAATACCAAAAAAATAAAAATAAAAAAGAATTAACTGCTTCTGGACGAGAACTTAGAAAATGGATTTCTACTATTGGTGGTCGGAAGAATCTTCAAACAAGCTTAGATAATTACTTTGATGAAAATATCATTGATCTTCCGTCTATTCAAAAATAGTTTGATAAAGTAGACAGTGTTTAGGCCGCAACAGTGGGAAAGAATCCTTATTACATTGCTTTTTCAGAAAAGCAACGCACTACTGGCGGTATGACTGGTTCTATCGGCTTAATGGGTGATGACATTAGTATATTTAATAATATGAATGCGTCGGGCACAAACCTATATAGCTCTTTAGATTTGATTAGCCAAAATGGCGCTGACAGTTCTATTCCTACTGCACAAATAATGTTTGCTATGTTAAATCAATCTACCGCTTCTATTTATCATAATAGTAGTTCCAATGTATAGGAAAAAATAAAAAACTATATCAAAATGCAGCTCGCGGCCAAAGTACTGGATTTAGCATTTAATAGAGTAAACTTTTTCTTCAACCAACAACAAAAAGGCATTGATATGAATCATAAAAATACTCTATTTGTTATGAATGTTAATAATCTCTATGTTTCTTCCACTGCAATCCTACGTGGTCTTATTGAAAAATTTCAAAACTATTAGGATGTAATCGCAGACATCGTTTACGTTAATGTAGAATTTGACACTGCCCATCAAGCTTATCCTTTATGGATGGCTGCAATTGCAAGTCAAGGTAGCGGAGATGCCAACCAGGCAGCTCGCTGGGGCTTTGTTGCCAATCAAGTTGCCGCGAACACTAAATTAAATGTTTCTCTTAGTATCGCTAATTTAATGCAATTATTTTAGTTTTAAATTTGACATAATTAAAAATTTTAGATATAATAAAGAAAAAAATAAGGAGGATAAATACGCATATGAATGCTTATTTAGCCGGCTCAATTTTTTATTATGGTGATGTTCTCCGTAATACAGAATGGGCTAAGAAGATTCGGGACGCTATTCCCAATATAAATCTCTACTCCCCTATTGAAAATACAGATATTAATGGCGCAGAAGGGAAAAAGAAGTTTGCAGGCTCTCAAGAAATTGCAAATGGTGATAACATTCGTTTAAACAATACCGATATTCTAATTGCTTGTATTGATAGCGATGTGCTTCCAAGTGGCACGTGCGCTGAAATAGGAAAGTTCCATGAAAAGATTGAAAATGGCGCTCATAAATACATTATTGGTATTTGCACTGATAACCGTCAATGCTATCTAACCCATAGCGAAGCCAAAGATGCTGGTGGTGCCGCGGCATTAGGCGAACAGCAATACAGTTATCAAAACTTATATGTAACTGGTCTTATTAAGCAGGGCGGTATTTTAGTAAGTAATATTGATGATGCTATTGCCGCTCTTAAAGAATATGCTAAGGAGTTTTGATGATGATTTATAATATTTCTGATCGGCCACCTTTTGGAAAAAATCTTCTATTTTCTCTTCAACTTGTACTTGCCTGTTTCGTAGCAACTTGTTTAATTGCTCAAATTTGCGGTGTTTCCGCAGCTGCCGCACTTGTTGGTGCAGGCATTGGCACGATTTTTTATCTGATTATTACTAATTTCAAAAGCCCAATGTATATTAGTAGTTCTGGCGCTTTTGTTGCACCTGTTCTCGCCGCTCTAACTCTTGGAGGTTATACCGGCGCTGCGATTGGTGGAATTATTTCTTGCATTGTATATTGTATTTTTGGATACATTTTTTCTAAAGTTGATGTTGATAATATTTATAAGATTTTCCCAAAAACTTTAATTGGCGCTATTACCGCAGTTATTGGTATTAATCTTATGCCGTTCTGCTTAACTTATGTACAAATTGCAGGTCAGACTTCAATTTGGGGCGTTGTAATTGCTTTTATTACTATGACCGCAATTGCATCAATCTCCCAATATGCTAAGGGACTTGGTAAAATTTTGCCTTTCTTACTCGGCACACTAATCGGTTATGGAGTCGCTATTATTTTAACTCTAACTGGTATTTATCCCATTGTTGATTTTAGCGTATTCCAGAATCTCAAGTTATTTGCTATTCCAGATTTTGGATTCTTCCATTTTTCAACAATTTCTTGGAGTGCAATTCTTTCTATTGTTGTTCTATATATTGTTTATACTGTTTCCGCTTCTATGGAGTTGCTTTCTGACCACGCCGCACTTGGTGCAATTATTGGGACAGACTTATATAGGAATCCTGGTCTAAGTAAGATTTATTTCGGGGAAGGCGCAGCTAACTTAGTCAATAGCTTATTCAGTGGATTAGGTTCATGTTCATATGGAGAGGGAATTAGTACTGTTGGATTTTCTAAGGTAGCATCAACTTGGACTACACTTTGGGCTGCAATTATTATGATTGTTCTTGGTTTTTTTGGTCCAGTGCAAGCGTTAATTACTTCTATTCCTTCTTGTGTATTCTGTGGTGCAGCATTAATTTTATATGGTTTTATTGCTTGTAGTGGTATTAAGATGCTACAACAAGTAGATTTAAATGATAACAAGAATATCACTATTGTTTCTGTTGTTCTTTCTCTCGGCATTAGTGGTATTGTCATTGGCGGCACGACCTTTGCCTTATCTGGCGTAGCACTTGCTTTGATTGCTGGTGTTGTGCTTAATTTGATTTTAAAAAATAAAAATTAAAGTGCTTCGGCACTTTATTTTTTTTACTTTTTTTAAAATTTATCGTATAATATTTATACAAAAGGAAAGGAAGTTAGACTATGAATATTATTATTGAGTTAAGTAAACACGCTCGTAAAGCAGAAGAATATGCTTATGAGAGAAACAATATTCCATTTATCACATTACTTCAAGGCAGCCAAAACTATAACCTTAATGATGAAAATAGCGATGTAGACACAAAGACTATCGTTATCCCGACGTGGAGAAAAATGGTTTTAGACAAACAACCCCTTTCCACCACTTTAGAAATGCCAGACTCTTCTCATGTAGATATTAAAGACGCACGAGAAATGATTGCTTGCTATAAAAAGCAAAATGTTAATTTTGTAGAAACGCTCTTTACTGACTACTATAAAATTAATGTCTGTGCTAACCTTTGGGATGAACTTCTACTACATCGTGAAGATATTGCTCATTATAATCGTTATGCCGCGGTTCAGTGCGTAAAAGGCCAGGCATATAATAAATATAAAGGCTTTAGTCATCCAAGTGAAGGTAATAAAAAAATCTTTGAAGAATATGGTTATATGCCAAAAGAACTACATCATTTGTTTCGCAACTTAGTTTTTCTTCAAAAATATTTATACGATATGCCCTATAAAGAATGTTTGGTATGTTCTGAGGAAGAACGTGATGTATTAATGTATTATAAACGAACAAAAATTCCTCTTGAACAAGCCGAAAAAGATCGTGAATGGATTTTTAAGCAAATTAACGCTATTTGTGACAACTACTGTCTAACTCATAAAAATGAATTTAACAAACAAACTGACGATTTCCTAAACGATTGGCTTTATAGACTATTTAAAACTGTTAATGAAGAACAAGGAGAAAAATAATATGCTTGTTGAAGATATGACAATTGAAAACTTCGCAAACTTACCAGACTTTGAAGACTTACCTGAAAGTATGCAAGTTGAAGCTGTGGATGGACTTGTAGTGATTCCAGATGAAACACACGATACAAGTATCTCTGGCCGCGCATTTTTTAAATTTGCATTATGTAAAAATGAAACTCCATTTTGCATTAAACACATCCACGCAGACATTCTTTCACTTTATGGTACTGGATGGAAAGCTATTTATCTAAGTAAAAGTGGTTATATGTATTTTTATAATTATGCTTTTAAACGCAATAATTTTCGTTGCGGTGAAGAGAATGGTGCTGTTGGTTTGGTTGATGAGCATTCTTCTTTAAATCGTAAGAGTGATATAGTTCGTAGATTATTATGGCCTTAAGCATCTTGCTACTTTAGAAAGGAAAATAAATAAGAAATGTTAAAATTGGCACCTGTTATTGAAATTAAAGAAGTTAAAAATTATGATGAATTTGCTAAGAAAATCATTGTAAGTTTTATGATGTTTCCAAATTATGATGGACATATTTATGATTTGGATGAAGGCGCAGAACAATTTCTTCCAATCTTTTATAAAGAACCAGGCTTTCGCGTAATGTATAATGAAGAAATGAAGCGACTTTATGTGCAAAAATTTGAAGAAATGGAGAAGAAAGAAAATGAGTAATCGTATCTACGTAAGGGGCGACACACATGGCTCCTATGATTGGCTTGAAAAATTCTGTCAAGATGAGCAAACAGACTATTCTGATATTCTTATTCTTCTTGGCGACCATGCACTTCGCTTTGAAGGATACAACAATCGTAGAGAAGTCCATAGGAAAGAACAAGTATCTAAATTTCCAATCACGATTTTTGGTATCTTCGGAAACCATGACAGGCCACCGCGCCCAGACCTTCAAGAAACCCATTGTCCTCTAACAGTTCAGCCAATGCTACACGATGAAAAATACCCCAATCTATGGTATTTTTGTGAAAATGAATTTCCTGTTTGGGAGATTTATGGGAAACTTTTTCTTGTTCTTCAAGGCGCATATTCGGTAGACAAGGAATGGCGACAACTAATGCATTGGACTTGGTATGAGGATGAACAACTTGCACCAGAACTTCAAAACACTATTCTTAAAGAACTAAAGAAATATCAAAACAACTTTAAATACGATTTTGTTCTTTCCCATACTTGTCCTGAAAGTTGGGAACCAATAGACCTATTTATGAAAGGCGTAAGTAAAGTAGACTGTCGTACAGAAAAATGGTTAGAGGAAATTAAAGATACAATTAATTTTGACCACTGGTATTTTGGACATTACCACGATAATAGGGAAATTAATGATAAAGCGACAATGTTGTATGAAGAAGTTAGGAGAATAGTATAATGAAGAAAGCTATTCTTATTTCTGTGCTATTGATTTGTGTTTTTCTTTTTTCTTCTTGCACCTCTACAAGTCATCTTAGTCTTGGTGGGAAAACCGAATTAGATTTGCCAGAAGGTGAAAAGCTATTAGACATTTCTTGGCAATCAAGTCAAGACAACTTATGGATTCTAACTACTGCACGAGAAGATAATGAAGAACCAAAAACATATTACTTTTACCAGTGGGGCGGCATCATTCAAAGTGGCTGTTTAACCATAAAGGAGCATTAACGGAGGAAGAAATTTGACTTCCTCTTTTTTTTATTATATAATTTTTATATAAAAGAAAGAAGGTAAGAATATGGCTAAAACAGTTTTACAAAAAGAACAATATGATTTACTAATTAGAACTTACAATGAAAAAGGCACTTATGCTGCCGCCGCAAGAGCAGTTGGAATTTCTTCTTCTGTCGCGACAAGAATTATAAAAGAGTTCCTTGAAAGCGGCGTTTCATTAGAAGAAGAGCCGCAAGAAATCCTCGCTTATTCTGGACCGCAACCAAAAGAAAATCCTGAATATAATGACATCTATTATTGTCTTTGGAATAGTGAAGAATGGTGTGATTTGATATGACGAATTATAAATATTTTAATTTTGATAAAAGTCCTTGGGTTTCTTATGAGTGTTATTTTGTTTCTGGTTCTGCAGAGGTTTGGGAACTTTTTACCAAATGCCCACATCACGATACTTCATTGTTTGGTATTCAAGTATTTGAAGCTGCGTTATTTGGTTTGAAGCCAGAAGATTTTTATAATTATATTGCTTTAGTATATAATGCTTATGTATTACGTTCTGATAAATCAATTTGGCGAAAAATTTTCTTTGATAATATCAAAGATGCAAATATTTTTGTAAAAGAATTAAATCGTAGAATGGAATTTGCGGTAAAAAATAAATTCTTTGAGGGACAATATGGGCAAGAAGTATGAACCTACTCCGGAATTACTTGAAGAAATTCTAACCAAATATGCTCAAAACGGCAATTATTCCCAAACTGCGCGTAGTGTGGGAATGTCTACTTCAGTTGTTACAAGAATTATCAAAGAAAATTATAAACCAAATGAAACTAAAATAAAACAAATCAAATTAACCTACAATGGTTTAACACCACAAGAACCTGAAAAAAAAGAAGAAATAGACTTTAATATTGCTGTAGAAAATTTATACAATGAGGTTAAAAAAAATGGCGGAATACTTTAAAACAGAAGATGATAAAATGAAGAATACTTATATTCTGCCAACTTCTACATTATTAGAACAATTACAAATAGACCATAAAAGTTGCATATTAGAATTAATGAGCGGATGTTTCAATTACTCATTAGCAGATTTCTTTAGATATTTAATTAATACATATGACGTAAAAATATATGTTGAAAATACTTATCCGTATTTTTCCATTTATTTCACTCATCTACAAGACGGAGTTGAGTTTTGTAAAGAATTAAATTCCCGTTATCAAAATTATTTAATTAATAAAGACCTCTAAGAACATCCACCTCTCTTCTCTACATACAAATTGAGGAGGTGGGGATTAATGAGCGAAACAGTCGCCGCCGCTGGTAATATTTTTAAACGAATTTGGGAACGTCTTGCTGGACGATACAAAAAATTGACAGAGACTATTGAAAAATTATCTACTACTATTGATAAGTTAGATTTGTCTATTCAAGCTATGGAAGTTAAAATCGCTTCAGTAGATAACAGATTGAAAACAAACACAGCAAATTTAAATTCATCTGTTGAAAGCATCAATAAACAATTAGATAAAAATACTCAGACCTTACAAGATTAGGTTAATAAAATCCAAGCACAAGACACAAGATTGGGTAAAATTGAAGTAGGTCTTCAACTTGAGCTATTCCATAGTCTTCAAAATCTTCATGATAAATATTGTAATCGTTCGCCATCTGGTTGGGCTACCGAGACAGAAAAGGCTGATGCCCAGCGTTTTTATAACCAAATTCATATTCTTGGACAAGATGGGTGGAGTAAAAAATATTGGGATGATATTTATAATCTTCCTAGCAGCCGTCCATATAATTAATTCTGTGAGCAATAGTAATATTGCTCATATTTTTTTTACTTATGTAAATTTTTATGATATAATATTTATATAAAAGAAAGGAGATAAAATATGATTCAACGAAAACTTGAACCGTATGAAATCTATTGTGATGGCTCTTGTAAAGGAAACGGAGCTAAATTGGCTTTAGGGGCTTGGGCTTATTGTATATTGTTTGATAGTTCTCTTGTTCGTAAAGATTGTGGTGGAATTCCACAAACTACAAATCAACGAATGGAACTTACTGCCGCACTTGAGGCAATTAAAGGTGTTTTGGAATTAACAAAATATTCTAAAGGCAACACCTACAATATTTATAGCGATAGTGCTTATTTAATTAACTGTTATTCCCAAGGTTGGTATATTGGTTGGGAACAAAATGGTTGGCGAAACGCGGCAAAACAAGAAGTTAAAAATCAAGATTTATGGATTCAACTTTTACCATTTTTTAAAAATAAAGATTTTCATTTCTTTAAAATAAAGGGACATTCCACAAATCATTATAATAATTTCGTAGATAAGATGGCACAAGACGCCGCAAAACAATTTGAAAAGAAAGGACTCTCTTATGGTGGCACACCAATTTGGGAGATTGAGGAATTAAAACAATATGTGCAAAGTTAAAGATACTTATTTAGAACATTTAGATTTTTATGAGGTTGATAGAGCCGATGCTGTTTCTTATATTTTCCGCTTAAAGGCGCGACCTCAGATGAAGCTTACTCCACAGGAAAACCTTGAAGTTTCTATGGATATTGAAACTCGTCAATGGCTTTATGGAGTAGAAACTATTGACCTAATGGGACAAAAAGCAAAAAGATATTTTATTTTTGAATTTCTTGATGATGAACTTCTTGGTCCACACCGAACAGTAAAGAAAATTGAGCTGCCTTATGAACAATATGAAGAATTTATTAAGCGTAGTTTAGGAGAATATTGATGATTAAAAAAATCTTTTTAATCCACGCACCTGCCCGTAGCGGAAAAAACACTTGTGCAGAAGCAATGATGGATTACTACAAATCTAAAAATAAACGTTGCTGTATTATTGCTTTTGGAGATGTTGTTAAATTTACTTTAGAAAAATATTATGGCGTTACAGATTATAAGTCTGAATGGGGCCGCAGCAATATTCAACATTATGCAACAGAACAATGTCGTGGGAAAATTCCAACCTTATGGGTAGATTGGGTTTGCAATTGGATAAAAGCCACTGAAGACGACTGGGATATTATTATTATTCCTGATTTGCGTTTTAAAAATGAATTAGAGACGGTAGAGAAGAATTTTCCTTCTATTGTAAGAACAATTAATATAATTCGTCCTGATATTCAAGAATGTTCTGATTTAACTGAAGAACAAAAACAACATCAAAGTGAATCTGAACTTGATAATTATAAAAAATGGAATTATAATATAATTAATCAATCTGGACAGTTTATGACAACTATTCAAGAATTATGTGTTTTAATAGATAATGAAAGCGAGGAAAATGAATGAGCAAAGCAATTGACATCACTAAGCATCCAAGTGAATGGGAACCGATGAAGTATAATGCAATTGCGAGTTCTTACTCTAAGGAAATGCGTCGTCAGAAAATTGACAATCTATTGCTTTCTAACGGTTATTGTTTTTCTGAAAAAAAAGATGGCGATTTGTGTCGCGTTGTATTTGATGACGGTTATGCTGTCGCGCAAAGCCGCACAGTTAGTAAAAAGACTGGCACTTATGGTGATTTAACTGGAAAACTTCTTTTTATGGAAAGTATTCAAAATGCTTTCAAGGATACAACTGTGTTGCTTGGAGAGGTTTATATTCCCGGCGGGACAGCACAAAATGTTGGGACAATTCTACGATGTTTAGATTCTAAAGCTTTGACGCGCCAAGCAGATAATCCAGTTCATTATTATATTTTTGATGTTTTATATTATGAAGGACAAGAGCTGACTCATACTCCTATTGTAGATAGAATTAAGTATCTTCCAGAAATTTGTGAAAAGATTAACAATCCTCTCGTATCTTATGCAAAATATTATAATGCAGATATTAATACTTTTTGGGATAAGTTGGATAAGATTTTTTCTTCTGGTGGAGAAGGCGTCGTTCTTTATAAGAAAACTATGCTTCCTTGCGAAGGCCGCACAAGTGTTTGGGAAACAGTTAAAGTAAAACGTGAATTAGAACTTGAGGCTGATTGTATTATTACTGGTATTGAGCCGCCAAAGGAAGATTATACTGGTAAAGAACTTACAACTTGGCAGTATTGGGAGAATACAAAAACTTTAGAAAAGTTATGCGGTTCATATTATCTTGATTATTACAATGGTGGAACTTTGAGACCAATTACGAAGTCATATTATTATAATTGGCCGGGAAGTATTGTCTGTAGTGTATTTAATGAAAATGATGAATTAGTTGAACTATGTAAGTGTTCTAACTTAACCGAAGAATTAATGTGCGGTTTGAGAGATAATTTTGAAGATTATTATATGAAGCCTTGTAAGGTTGATGGTATGTCAATTTCTTACAGTAAAGACAGTCTTTACCCAAGCATTAGACACCCTAAATTCATTTGCTTACGTGATGATATAGACATTCACGACTGTTTATTGAATAAAATTATTGGAGATTATAATGGGGACAATATATAAAATTATAAATGATATTAATACAAAAGTTTATATTGGAAAAACTATAAGGCCATTAAAAATGCGTTGGAAAGAACATAAAACTAATTCAAAAAGATAGGATTGTCCATTATACCGAGCTTTTTAGAAATATGGTATTGAGCATTTTTCTATTGAAGCTATTGAAGAAAATATCCCAGATGATTTAATTAATAGTAGAGAAATCTTTTGGATTAATTAGTATAATAGTTATAAAAATGGTTATAATGCCACTCCAGGCGGAGACGGTGGAAGAACACATTATTTACCGGAAAATGAACAAGAAAAAATTTTAAAATTGTGGTAGGCAGGAAATACTTTTTCTGAAATTAAACAAATTACAGGAGTTAGTTATCCTGCTATTAAACGAAGCTTAATTGAAAAATCTACTTTAAAATTAGATGAAATTATACAAGAAAATGAATTACGAAAACACAAATAGAAAACTATTTAGTAGCAATTAAAAAAAGAAAAATAGGAACAAAATTTAAAAGAAAGACGCGCTCTTGCACAAATTCGTTGTAATGAAAAGAGAATACAACGTTTTTCAGGTTCAGAAACATTTATTCAAAATAGTTTAGACGCTCATTTATCTATTACATATATAGCTAAATAGTTAAATACTAGCTACGAAACTTTGTATAATTACTTAGCAACAACTCGTTCCCCAGAGACATTAAAAATGATTTTATCGTAGAATACTTTAAGTAAGGCGTGTTGCAGTAATAAATATTATCAATATAGCTTAGATGGAAAATTGATACATATTTATGAAAATCGTTATGCTTTATTACAAGATTATTCTGCCAACCAAATAAAATGTATTCAAAACTGTGCCCGTGGAGTTAAAAGAAATATGTATGGTTATAAATGGTTTTATACTTATTAGGGAGATATTATTGAAAATTCGTGATGATATTGACATTAATGATTGTACTTTGAGTAAGATTGTTGGAAAGGAATAAAAATAATGTATAGAACCTTTGACGAAGTAAAAAAAGATTACCCTATTGGAAAAATTATGACTAATGGTATAGAACAATATTATAATTGTAAATTAAATTCTGCGAATTTTCAGGATTTTATTGAACGTTTTCAAAATAATGATTTTGTTGTTTCAATAAAAAATACAAATGGAATTGTGTCTGTTATTACTCGCTATCCTCATGTAGAATATAATGTCATTGATTATGGGTATATTGCTTCAAAGGATATTTGGTTTCCAATTACTGCTTATACTCATGATTTTGAACATTTTTTATGTGACGATGAATTGACGTATGATAAATTTGATGAATCGTCATATTATCCCAAGACTTATAATGAAGTTATAGATTCTATTAAAAAATCCAATAAAACAATTCTAAGTAATACTGTTGAGGAATAAATGTCTTTATCTACTAAAATAAAAAATTATCTTCTTGGAATTTTACTTACATTCTTTTCTATTATATACTTAATTACAATGGCTATTTGTTCTTTAATCAGTTGGCCATTTAAAGTAATCTTTAAAAAAAATTAAATTCTTTCGCAAGAAAAGTAAAATTTGCCGCGAAGTAGACTGCGTTAATGGTCTGGTTAGTTCTAGCCAAGAGCCTTGAGAGAAGTAGAGCCGTTTATGATTGACATCTTAAATGTCATGAGGACGTCATCCCCTGTTTAATACACAGAGGTAAGAACTTACGTGGTTCAGTTAGTATTTGGTGTGGTAAAATCTGCTATTGTCGGGCAAGTGTAGCAATAGCCTTAGCCTTCTTTTGGAGGAGCGCTTGCGAACGCGGCATAATTCTACCCTTTTTTAAGAAAATAAAATTGACAAAAAAGAAATTTTTACTTATAATAATAAAAAGTAAAAAGAATGCTGCTTGTCTGAACACTCCCTGCTTCGCCGGTCGTGTTCATTCAAGTCAGAGCCGCAAGGGCGCAAGGAAACTTGGAAAAATGGAAACACAGAAATATGCTTTGTTGGCGATGGAAAGCAAAATGTTGATTGATGAAAATTTATGTTTCATTGAATCACAAATAAATAGTTTAAAAAGTAAAGGTTGTATAGTTGAAGTTTATGTGTTTGATAATACAATTGATAAACATCTTACACGTATTGACTTGCTTAAGCATAATTATACAATTCTTGAAGTATTTTAATGGAGGACCTTATATATATGGGTTTAATTCCTATTGATTTATCTGAATTAGTTGCCTCTGGTGGAATGAATGCGATACAGTATCAATATTTTAACCAATTAATGAATCATAGAACTATCGTGTTAAATGATGAAATTGATGGTTGTTTAATTGAAACTGTTATTTTACCTTTAAAGGATTTTGAAGAAGATGATAGCAATGCTCCAGTGACTCTAATCTTGAACAGTCCTGGAGGTTCCGTAGGGGATGGCTTGTCCCTCGTGAATATTATTGATAACTATAAGAAGCCTCTTAATATTATCGTATATTCTTATGCTTGTAGTATGGGTACAATTATTCTTTGCGCAGGTAATAAAAATCCTAATGTTAAGAAATACTGCTATCCTTTTACTTTCTTCTTGTTCCATTGCGGGCATCTAACAGTATCTGATGATGCAAACAGTGCTCGTGATTATTTAGATTTTTCTGAGCATCAAGATGATATGATTAAGGATTATATTTTCTCCAACACTAATATTACAAAAGATGAATGGGATAGTCATAATCGCCGTCAATGGTATTTTGGCGCGAAAGAAGCTAAAGAACTTGGTTTGATTGATAAAATTATTGGAGAAAATACCATTAAAATTACAGATTAAGGTGTTGAAATATTAATGAATATTTTAAAAGTATATGACACCTCGGCTTTATTAACTTTAAACGATACTTTACAATTGGATGAAAATTGTTATATTAGTTTAATTGTTATCGGTGAATTAGAAAACATTAAAACGTCCGCAGCAAAAGACGAAGAAGTAAAACAGGCCGCACGAAAAGTTGTTAATATTATTAAAAATTCTAAATGTTTAACTACAGTTTTTAGTAAAAAAGATTACGATTCTTTTATGAAAAAATATAGTTATGCTTTAGAAGAAAAGAACGATACTCGTATTATTTTTGAAGCGGGTTTATTATCTCAAAAAAATAAAGTTATTTTCCATACTGGCGATTATGCCCAATATTTACTTTTAACAAAAATTTTCCCTCAAATTGAGGCACATCTTTTTAGTAAAGAAAGTAAAGAAAGATTTTGGGACGGTTATCAACGAATTATTCCCACAGAAAAACAGTGGGATGATTTATATAATATTGCTTGCCATGATAATATCTTTAATTTAGATATTAATGAATACGGTATTTTAACCGACCCAGATGGTAAAGAGCATATCGTTCGTTGGGATGGGAAAGAATATGTTAGATTAGGTTTTGAAACGCTTCAATCTAATCTATTCGGAAAAATTAAACCACGTTCTGATGAGCAGCAGGTTTATGCAGACTTATTACAAAATCCTGCGATTCCAATCATCTCTTGTTTTGGCCGACGAGGTAGTGGTAAAACTTTCCTTGCTATTGCTACAGGTTTAACTCTAACTGAAAAAGGCCAATATGATAAGGTATTGTATCTTCGTAATAATTGGTCTTTGAAAGGTTCTCAAGAAATTGGTTATTTACCTGGGACCGCAGAAGAGAAAATCTACCCATATTGCGGACCTGTTATTGATGTGGTTGGCGGGCCTGAAATTTTTGATGAATTGATGGAACGCGGAGTATTAGATTTCTTTCCTTTGAATTTTATTCGTGGTCGTAGTCTTAATAATGTCTTCTGTGTATGTGATGAAGCGCAAAATCTAACTCGTGAGATGCTTGCGGCAATTGTTTCACGCATTGGAGAAAATAGTAAATTAGTTCTTTGTTCAGACTATAAACAAATTGATAATAAATTATTTGAACGTTCTAATGGTGTTTTACGAATGAATAAGGTTTATCGCGGCAATCCATTGTATGGACAAGTACGTTTGGAACAAGTGGAGCGTTCTAAAGTTTGTGAATTAGCAGAGCTATTAGATTAAATTTAAGCGGTCGTCAATGACCGCTTATTTTTTTTACAAAAAAGAAAAATTATAGTATAATATAGAAAAAGAAAGGGAGTAAGAAAATGAAAGATGATGTTATTATTTTAAATGAACTTAAAACAAAACAAGTCAATTTATTTAATTATCTTAAATATCGTAGATATATCAGGGGTTTTCCTTGCGATAACAACGAATGTAAAGATTGTCCTCTTGATAAATGGTGCGATTACCATATGCGCTTTCAAGAACCATTTGACCAATTAAATTGTTTTTGGTTTATTAATATAAAGCTACCAATTAAAAATTGGTTTAGTAAAACAATCTTAAAGAATAAGATTTATGTTTGTTCTGTCTGCGGTCTTATGGAAAAACCTATAAAAGGTTCAATTTGCGATGAGTATGGTTGGCGAAAGAAAAAAGGAATTTATACTTGTCATCATTGTGCTTACCATCAATATGATGATTACGATATTTCTGAACAAGGCGAACTTTTTCATATAAGCCACGAAGCCTATCAACGACGTTGGCAATATTTTGTAGAAGAAAATAATAAAAAGTATGAAAGGAAGTAGAATAATGGGACTTGATATGTACTTAACTCGGCGCAACAAAGCTAAAGATTTAGAAGTAGAAATTTACTATTGGAGAAAATTTTGGGACTTATATGAATATATTTGGAAGGAATTTGACCCAAAAGAAACAAACATTAATGGACAAGAAGTTCATGTGAATAAAGAGCTGTTTGAAAAAATCTTTAAATTCTGTTGCTGTCACCCTGATTACTTTGATACATTTAATAGTCTTCCAAAATTAGCAGAAGAATTACATTACTTTGATGAGCGAACAGAAGAAGGTTGGACATATTATTTTATGGGAGATTATTAAATGAAAAACATAAGAAATCATTAATGTAAATGGTATAATAATTTTGATGATTGGAGATAATTTTATAATTTATATAAAACTCCAAAAGAGAAGTTATTATTTTTCATTACTTATATAATGTGCCACCAAAATAAAATTTGACACTTATAAAAATTCTTAGTATAATATATTGAAAGAAAGAAAAGAAGATAGAAAGAGGTCATTAAATGAATTATGATGCAAATTCTATTCAACAATTAACATTTCGTGAAGGTGTCCGAAAACGAGTAGGTATTTATCTTGGCTCAGCAGATAATTCAGGCGTTATCGCAGGGCTGCTAGAATTAGTAAATAATGCAACAGATGAAGCTCTTGTGTGTCCAACTGCGAATAAGATTGAAATTACAGTCGGCCCTGATTGGGCAAGCTGTTTAGATGCGGGACGTGGAATGCCTCATGGTTCTAATGCATTTGCAAAGGAAGTTATGATAAACCTTTTAACAGAAAATCACTCAGGAGCAAAATTTGATGATAATGCTTATGGTGGGAAAAGCCGAGGATTGAATGGTACTGGGTCCGCCGCGACTTGTTGTTCTTCTGATATTTTTAAAATTTCTTCTTATCGTGATGGTTATGAATGGTATATGGAATTTGAAAAAGGAAAACCAAAATTTCCTGAATGTCAGAAGAAACCGTTAAATGGTCATCCGAATGGTACGTATATTTGGTATAAACCAAGTCAAGAAGTTTTTAATGCAGATACTGTGCATTTTGATTATGATGAAATTTGTTCTATTATAGAAGAATACTCTTATTTTAATAAAAAGATTCGTTTTATTGTAATTAATGCAGAGACGCAAGAACGAAATGAATATTATAGTGCGAGAGGTTTAGCTGATTTCGCAGACAAAAAGATTCAAAAACCTCTTCATAAAAATCCTATTACTTTTTCTACAAGTGAAAATGGAATTGACATTGAAATTATCGCACAATGGACGACAGGAAAAGAACGATTTTATTTATTTTCTAATGGCGGTGAAAATCCAAATGGCGGAACGCCAATTACAGGTATTAAAACTGCTTTGACAACGTTCTTTAAAAAGTATATTGATACTTCCGATAGTGATTTGGTTCGTAGAGGATTGGTTTATATCTGTTCTGTAAATTTAAAAAATCCTATTTATGATGGGCAGACTAAAACAAAAATTACGAATCCAGAACTTCGTGGTTTAGCACAGCGTAGTATGGGCCAAGCTTTAAACGACTTTAAAGATAAAAATCCTAATGAGTTTGAACAGATTATTAATTTCTTTAAGCGATATGCAAAAGCAGACGCCGCGGCAGAAAAAGCACGAGAAGCAATTCTAAATCACGAAAAAAAAGAAGCCACTTCTCGCCGAAAGAAAGTTCTAATGCCAGAAAAATTTAAAGACTGTGAAAAGCACGGTGAAAACAGCACTTTAATCATTACAGAAGGCAATTCTGCTCTTGCTGGCTTAAATCCTGCTCGTAATGTAGAAACCGATGCCCTCTATGCTGTGCGAGGAAAAATTAAAAATCTTTTAAAGCATCCTGTTGAAGAATGTTTGGAAAATCAAGAAGTTAGTGACATTATTACTCTTCTTGGCTGTGGCATCATGGACAAATACAATAGTAAGAAGTTAAATTATGGCAAGGTTGCCATCGCTTCCGATGGAGACATAGACGGACTTAACATTATGTGTCTTGTTGCGACTTTGTTTATGGTTTTAATTCCAGATTTTGTCAAAGAAGGCCGTTTATGTTGGCTTCGCGCTCCACTTTATCGCATTGGTGTTGGTAATAAGAGATATTACGCCTATAATGATGAGGAACTAAAGAATTATCAATCTCAATTTCCTAAGGCTGAAGTTGGCCGCTACAAGGGTCTTGGGGAGATGCGGCCAGAAGATGTTGAAGAATCAATGTTTCACACTGAGAATCAGCATTTAGAGTGTCTTACCATTGATGATTTTGAGCAAACATATCAAACTCTTGTTATGCTTATGGGTAAAGAAGTAAGCCCGCGTAGAGATTATCTTTTTGAAAATGTTGATTTTAGTGTATTAAATAATTAAGGAGAGTGTTAAATTGATTACTCAGGTTGATTTTGAAAATTCAATACAAGATGCTTTCCTTGAATATGGTGCATCAGTAGCACAAGAACGAGCAATTGCTGATGTGCGAGATGGTTTAAAAATTGGTTTGCGGCAAGGTTTGTATGCACAATACACAAATAAACTAACTCATAATAAACCATATAAAAAGGCACTAAAGTCTGTTGCTGCGGCAACATCACAATCTTATGTTCATGGTGATAAAGCAATTTACGATACTTTTGTGCGTATGGCTAAACCTTGGGCAGCCCGTTATTTGTTGGAAGATGCTCAAGGTGCAGTTGGTTCTCCTTGTGCTCCTGATGACCATACAGCTTCTCGTTATTTGGAAATGCGGGCCAGCGAATTATCAGATATTTTTTTTGATGGTTTAAAGAAAAACGCCATTGGTGATGAATGGTATAATAATTATGATGACACTGAAAAAATTCCAAGCGTTTTTCCTTCTATTGGATTTTGGAATATTGTAAATGGCTGTACCGGTATCGCAGTGGCTATGAGTACAAATATTCCACAATTTAATCTAAAAGAAGTTAATCAAGCCTTAATTAAATTAATTCAAAATAAAGATATTAATTTTGATGAAATTTATTGCCCTCCTGACTTTGCAACTGGCGGCACAATTACAAATGCTAAAGAAGTAAAAGAGAGCCTTGAAAAAGGCAAGGGTGCCTCCATTCGGTTGCGCGCTGATTTAACTTATAATCAAAAAGATAATGTCATTATTGCTTCACATTTACCTTATGGTGTTTATACTAATACTGTAATTGGCCAACTTGCTTCTTTAACAGAAGAAGATGAAAATTATGGTATTACAAAAGTAATTGACCATACTAAAAAAGAAGCCGATATTCGTATTTATCTTACTAAAGCCGCTAATCCAACGGTAATGATTCAAAAGCTTTATAAAGACACCTCTCTTGAAAGTTGGTTTGGAATCAATATGATTATGCTTGACCACGGTCGCTTCCCTAAAGTATTTGGGTGGCGTGAAGCTTGCCAAGCATATATTGACCATATTAGAGAATGTAAGAAACGAGAACTTCAATACGATTTGGATGCTCTTGTTGCTCGTAATCATATTTTAGAAGGTTTATTAATTGCAATTGCGCATATTGATGAAGTTGTTGCTTTAATTCGTCATAGTGAAAGCGCGGCAGATGCTAAACAAGCATTGATGAAGAATTATAATTTAGATGAAGAACAGGCAAAAGCCATTCTTGATTTAAAACTTCAACGACTTGCAAACTTAGAAGCAATTAAAATTAATAAGGAATTAGAAGAAAATCAAGTTGAAATTGATAAGTTAAACAACATCTTATCTAATCCTCTTGAGATTGATAAAATTCTTATTAATATTCTTGAAGAAGTAGCTAAAAAATTTGGTGATGCTCGTCGCACAAAAATCACTAACATCATTGACGCGGATGAAGAAGAAGAGGAAGAAATTCCTGTAATTGTTCGTATTAAGGATGGAAAGATTAATTTATGTGAAAAACTTCTAAGCGGTCAAAATATTAAAACCACAAATAAAGATACTCTAATTGGTTTTGCCGCGAATGGCAAAATGTATAAAGTTGCAATTAAAGAATTAACTGATAAACAAATTACAATTAGTACACTATTTAAAACTCGTGATATTATTGCAATTAATAGTGTAAGTTCTTTAAAAGAAGGCGGCATTATTACATTCATTACTAAAGATGGATATGTAAAGAAAACTAAAATGTCAGAGTATAGTTGGCCTGCGCGGGCAAATACAGTATCTTTTAAGCTTCAACAAGATGACGTAATTAAGGCAATAGACTTTAATGACGCTCAAGAATTTACTTTAAAAATTGGCGACAAAGAACAAATTATTAATTGTAAAAACTACAAAATCTTGCCTTCTGGCAAACAAGCAAAGGGCAAAAAAGTAATTCAAGAAAATGAACAAATTGATTCTGTAATATGGAGTGTATAATGAAACTAACACAACAATATAAAGATTTGTTTGCCTTGGTTGCTCGTAATGGAGCAATTAATGGCGAGAAAGCAATGGATGTTATTTCTGAAAAGAATCCGGAAGAAGACCTAACCAACACCAAGAAAATGACTCAAGATTTTCGCGACCTTGAAGATAAGATTGAAGCAGATGAAGAATTAACTCTTCTTGATTTTATCCATCTTTGGGTTGGCGCGTCTATTAGCCGAACAGTTATTGCAAAGAACGTGGATACTTGGACGGCAGTTGTAAAGGCTTATGATGAAGATTTAATTCCTAAGCTATATGAAGTAGCCCAAAGTTCTAATGATGATACTAAATGGCAAGAATTAGTTGAAGAATATTTTTGTAAGAATTTGAGTGAAAATTCAGACGAAAATAAAATTGACAAAGAATAAAATTTAATCTATAATAAATTAAACATTGAGGATATAAAAAATGCGACCAAATTCAGAAAAAGTGCTCGCTTTTTTACAAGAGCATTCTGACAAAGAATACACCAAACAAGATTTAGTGGAAGAACTTGATGTCCCAATGGCGGCGGTAACTGGTTCAGTAAATGGATTAGTTAAAAAGGGGTTGGCAACAGAACGCATTGAAGAATACGCTCCCCTTGCCGCAGGTAGTAAACCAACAGTTATTCGTTGGATTCAAATCACAAAAGAGGGGTTGAAGTTTGACCCCGTTCAAGAAGAACGCCGTTTAGCGCGTGAAAAAGCAGAAGCGACTGCTGCACGAAAGGCCGCGAGAGCAAAGGAAAAAGCGGAGCGTGCCCGTAGAAACTCTGTATTATAATCTATTTTATTTATTTTATTTTATTTAATTATTAGGAGAAAAGATATATATGAGTAAGTCAATTCAAAATCCTGCAAAGAATGAAGTTTCTATTACTGGTACTTTACATAGTGTAGTAATTCGTGATGGTGTTGCAAAGGGTAGTGGTAAGCCTTATCGCTCTGGTACAGTTACTCTGCGTGTAAATCAACATTATGGCGCAAACGGTGGCGTTGATGAAATTAGTGAAATTCCTGTAAGTTTTGTTGCTATGAAGTTTAAGCGTGATGGTTCTCAGAATCCAGCTTATGATAATCTAAAGGAATTTATGGAAGGCGGTTCTTATCATAGTATTCAAGAAGTTGGTCTTGAACACGCAACTCGTCTTCGTGTAAGTGGTAAATATGGTAATTTAAGTGAGAATATGTTCGTTGGCCGTGATGGCGAAACTATCAATTCTGGCTGGCGTGTAAATTCCAGTTTCTTTGGCGTAGTTCGTGGTGGCGGTGAAGCAAGTCCCAGCAATGGTGATAGCGCAACTTTCAGTACTGATATTTTCATTATGAGTATTGATGATGAGGTCACTGCTGAAGGTGAAGCTACTGGTCGTCTACATATTCGTGGCGCGATTGTCCAGTATGGTCAGCGTCTGGATGTTATGGACTTCTATGCCGAGAATCCTGGCGTTGTGGACTTTATGTCTCGTAATTATAATGTAAATGATACTGTTAATGTTGTAGGTCGTATTCGTTATACTTCTACTGTAGAAGAAACTCACGAAGAAAGTTCTTGGGGCGAAGTTATTCCTAAGTCTACTACTCGCACTAAGCGCGAATTAATTCTTGTAAATGGTGCAGATGAAGTATTTGACGATGAAATGGCTTATGACCCTGCTGATATTGCAACTCTAAATGCCGACCGTAATAGCCGTCGTGAGCAGTTAAAGATTGACGCTCGCAACAAGGCCGCGGCTTCTAAGGCAGCGAAGGCTCCTGTAGATAATGGTGGTTATGATTGGGAGTAATTCCCAATCATAACTTGATTGAGTAATTAATATTTTATATAGAAAGAAATGATGTTATGTATTAGGAGATAATTGAATATGGCAGATATTGATATTTTTAGCATCCAACCTACTCAACTTTGCACAGATTTAAGCGGGCGCTTTGTGCTCCTATATGGTCAACCAAAATCTGGCAAGACGAGTACTGCTGCTTTATGGGAGAAGCCTCTACTGTGCGCTTTTGAAAAAGGTTATAATGCCTTAATTGGTGTAAAGCCTGTTGATTTAACTTCTTGGGCAGATTTTAAAAAGGTTTGCCGTCAGTTAAAGAAGCCAGAAGCAAAAGAAATTTATCACAGTATTATTATTGATACCGTTGCAATTGCTTATAATCTTTGTGAAAAGTACATTATTGCGCGTGAAGGTGTTAGCGCGATTGGTGATATTGGTTATGGAAAGGGCTGGAATATGCTCAAGGACGAGTTTGAAACAACTTTCCGTGAGCTGACTCAACTTGGTTATGCAATCGTTTTTATTGCTCACTCTAAGACTAAAACCACTGAGTATACTGATGAAGATGGTAATGAAATTCAAGCTTTAGCTCCTGACCTGCCAAATGGTGCTTATGCAATTGTAAATCGTCTTGTTGACCTTATCGGTTATTTAGCTGTTGAATATGATGTAAAGACTGGCGATAGTCATCGGTATATTTACACTCGCGGCACTCCTCGTGTATTCGCTGGTAGCCGTTATAAGTATCTTGCTCCTAAGATTGAGCTTGGTTACCAAAATTTGGTAGATGCAATTGCAGATGCAATGAAGAAAGAAGCCGAATTAACTGGTACAGAAATTGTTTCTAAGACAGCAGAAGAATACACAATGCCTACTATGCGATCTTTCAATGATACAATGGCTGAAGCTCGTGACCTTTGGAATAAAATTGTTGCCGCGAATGGCGACGAAGGAAAAGCTAAAATGCATGATATTATTACTCATGTATTCGGTCGGGATGTCCAACTTTCTAAGGTTTCTGAAGAACAGCAAGAACTTGTTGAACTTGTCATTGATGACTTTAAGAAGCTAATTTAATTAAGAAACAATATAAACCTCGGATATATTCCGAGGTTTATTTTTTGACTTTTATAAAAAATTATGCTACAATACATAAAGAAAGGTGAGTTGATAGCATGATAATTTGTAAAGAATGTGGAAAAGTTATAAATGAATCAACTAATTATTTTTGTCTTGAGCCAACTTTTTCATATTTATGTTCAAAGGAATGTAGTTCTAAATATGCCAAAAAGGAAAAGGAAAAAGAGGACAGAAATAAATTATATAAACAGGTTAGTAATTTGTTCCATATAAAATTTCCTGGCCCGCAAATGTTAGCAGAAATAAAAAGATATAAAGAAAAAGGAAATTTATCTTATTCTAATATGTCTGCGACATTGCACTATATTTATGATATTTTAGGAAAAACTCCATATGGAACTTCTTTATATTTAATTCCGCAATATGCAGATGCGGCAAAAGAATATTATCAAGCGAATAAAATAAGAAATCTTGAGGCTTTAGAAAAATTAGGTAAAGAGCCAGAGGTTTCAAGAGTAATAATTCCTTCTCATAAAGGGAAGACAAAAACGACAGTTAAAATGATAAGTCCAGATGATGTATAAGGAGAGATTGGTTTGACATTTGATAATATTGAATTGTATTGTCAAGTTCTTGGCAGTATAATGAAAGAGCCAGTCCTTCTACATAATACTCCCAACCCTATTACGATTAATGATTTTAGTAAAAATAATGTAATTGCAAGAACAATTTTCTTTGCGGTAAATAATATTGCGAATAATGAAAGTCGTTTTATTTCTAACGATATGATTATCGCATATTTAAATCAATATGATAATTTAAAAGGTAATTATAATCGTTATAATGGGCCAGAATTTGTTCAAATGTGTTTAGACAAAGGAAGCCCAGAAAATTTTAATATCTTTTATAATCAACTTAAAAAAACATCATTATTGGTTGAATTAAAGTCAAGAGGTTTTAATATTATTCCCTATGATTTTGAAGCTGCGGCAGAACGTTATGGCGGCGGTTCTCGCAAAGAATTAGAATGTATTGAACGATATGAAAATGCAACTGAAGAAGAAATTCTTGGGTATGTAGAACGACAATTTGAAGAATTAAGAACTAACTATATTTCTGGTGGCATTGGTGGCGGCGATATTTCAGATGGAATAGATGAGTTACTTGAAAATTTAGGTGATAAGGGAGATTATGGACTTCCTATTCGCGGTGAAATGTTTAACTCAATAGTCCGCGGCGCGCGTTTGGGATGTATGTATTTAAGGTCTGCTGGAACCAATGCAGGTAAAACAAGGAATAGTGTATTTGATGCGTGTGAAGGAGTTTATCCAATTATTTATGATTTAAAGAAAAATTGCTTTACTTATAATAAATCAATTGTTCCAGTTAAAACTCTTTTTATTGCAACAGAGCAAACAAGTAATGAAATTAAGATGATGGTTTTAGCGTATATTTCTGGTATAGAAGAAAGTCGTATACGTGCAAACATTATAACTCCTGACGAACGAGAAAGATTAAGAATCGCCGCGAAAATAATGAAGCATTTTGATGGGTATTTTAAATGGGAAGAAATTAATGACCCGAATTTAACGAATGTTCAAAATGTTATTAAGAAACACGTTATTCAAAATGGGATTAAGTATATTTATTATGACTATATTTTTTCTTCTCCATCTTTGGTGTCTGATATGAAGGGCCTACGTGAGGATAGATGAAAATTATGTCCTCTTACACATCTTTTCCACTTATCAGTGGGGTTATGTTTTAAACATAGCTAACGAGGAAGCCTAAACCGAAAGGCAAGGTAATCTCGTGGGAAACTACTAAAATAATAGCTAAATAGGAAGTGAAGGTAATTGTTATTTAGTTATTATAAAATTGTTAATAAAATTAACAAAAAAGAATATATAGGTATTACACAAAAAGAACCAGAACGACGGTTTCGTGAACATAGAAAAAATTTAAAAAGTCATCATCATCCTAATTATTTATTGCAAGCAGATTATGATATTTATGGTTTAGAAAATTTTGATTTCATTATATTAGAGCAAATAGATTATCCAACAATTGAAGAAGGTTATGAGCACGAGGCATTGTTAATTAATAATATAACAGCAGAATCATATAACCTTGCTCCTGGTGGAAAAATCAATCCAATGTGTTCTAATGAAGTCAAAGAAAAAATGACCAAAACCAAACAATCAGCAGTTCCAGATATTTATCAATTGGAAGAAATTGAAGAAAACAAATTTAAAATTGTCAATATTTTTCCTTCCAGAAAAGCAGCGGCAAGGGAAAATAAACTTGATTTTCGTAATCTCTGCAAAGCAGTTAATGAACATAGAGTTTGTAAAGGCTTTTATTATTTAGAAGAAAAGCATATACAAAATCATCAAATTGTTAATTGGCGACCAAATGCAAGAACTTCAAGAGCAAAACCAGTTGCAAGAACAATTGGTGGAAAAATTGTAGAAGTTCATAATTCTTGTAGAGTATTTGAAGAGCAGTATGGGCAACGTCCTTATTCAATTTCTGCCGCGATTTGTCATGGAACAAGTTCTTTTGGAAGGTATTATAAGTATATTAGTGATGATGAATTTTATAAATTAAAGCCTATTATTTTAGTAGAAGCCTGTAACGACTATCCGACCGTCAAGGCGGAGTAAGCTAACTATTGATACGTTAGTTGAAATGGATGTGGCAAGCAATAAGCTTGTTAAGAAATAGTCTGTGCCGATAGAAATATCGGATTTCACGGTAACTCTAATGTTACTCTCCAACCAACTCAAGGAAATCGCTAAGACATATAATATTTTTATTATGTCCTCAACCCAATTAAATGGCGAAGGTCTTGTAAGTGGGCGAAAGCGCGACCAAAGTATGATTCGCGGCAGTAAAGCAATTGCAGACAAAGCAGACATTGGCTGTATTATTGCTCCAGTAGATGAAGCAGAAATGGAACAAGTAAAAACTATCGTAGATAAAATAGGTCTCGCGCCGACTCACGTTATTGATGTTTATAAAATTCGTAGTGGCCGTTTCCGAGGGGTAAGAATTTGGACAAGAATTAATTTGGGTAATGGGAGACAAGAAGATTTATTTATTACTGATTCAGATAATAATTATTTAACTTTTGACGCGGGAGAAAGAATAGATTCCTTAAGAAAATTTTCTGAAGCGGTTCCATTAGAAGGAATAGATAATTTTATTGATTCAATTCCAGTTGATGCAGAGATAATAGATGTTGGAAAGGACAATGATTTCTGATGAAATATTTTTTACAAGATAATTTTGATGATGTTGCAATTAAAAATGCAATGTCAGTTAAAGAAATTATTGAGTCTTTAACACTTGAAGATATTCATCAGTTTCTTTTAAGCTTAGGGGTAGACGATAATGACATTGATATGCAAGAAGATTATCTAATTTGTCCAACAATTTGTCATAACCCGATAGAAGAAGCTACGAGTATGAAGCTTTATTATTATGACCAAAATAAAAGTTTTCATTGCTATACTCAATGTAGTGAAAATTTTAACATAATTGAACTCTATATGCGATATATGGAGTTGAATCATTATAAGATTTTTTATAGTGACGCAGAAGATTATATTCGTCAGTTTGTTGGACAATTACAAGAAGTAGTTGTTAATGAGCCGACTTTTCATTATGAAAAAACAGTTAGGTCAGAAGACTTTATTGATTTGCCTCCATATAATCCAAATGTATTAGATTGTTTTATTGATTATCCTCATCCTTTGTGGTTAGGTGATGGAATTTCAGAAAGAAGTATGAAGAAATTCCATATAGGTTTTTCATTAAACCAAAATCGCATTACTATTCCACATTATGATTATCGTGGTTTTTTAGTTGGTGTGCGGAGCCGTGCATTAGAGGAAAAAGATTTAGAATTTGGAAAATATAGACCAATGATGGTTGGAAACAAAATGTATAATCATCAATTAGGTTTTAATTTATATGGTATATATGAAAATAAAGAAGCAATTAAGCGTTTTAAACGAGCAGTAATTTTTGAGGGCGAAAAAAGTGTGTTATTGTCTGATACTTTTTATGAAAATTATAGTGTTGCGGTGGCAACTTGTGGTTCACAATTAAATCGTTTTCAAATTAATTTATTGGTTAAAAAATATGGTGTATCAGATATAACTTTAGCTTTTGATAAAGAATTTAAAAATTTAAGCGACCCGGCTTGTAGAACATATAGAAAAAAATTAATTGATAAGTGTTTAAAATATCGCGGCTTGGCGAACTTTTATTACATTTTTGATGAACATAATTTGCTTCAACAAAAAGACAGCCCAATTGACCGCGGAGTGGAAGTATATGAAAAATTAATGAAAAAGAGAATTAAAATAAATTAAGAAGGTTATTTATGAACTATAAACTAAAATACAATCTACCCCATGACCCAACAACTTGTTTAGGATGGTTATTAGACGCGCGAGGAATAGAAGATCCAGAAGCATATGTTTATCCAAGTAAGGAAAATGAATTAAATCCTTGGCTATTGGATAACATTGATGAAGCTGCGCAATTGTTAATTTGGCATCTATAGGCAGGAGACGAAGTTTTATTCGTAGTGGATTAACCGATAAATCACGGTCCACTTTAAACCAATTAAATTGCGGGGACACCCTTAGAGCCTTAATAACTAAGTAAATATAGTGATATATTTATGGCGTTCAGTAACGGGAACGGTATAGTAAAATCATTAAGGATTGGGCAATCAAACGCAGCGAAATCTCTTTTATTATTAAAGAAAGACGTTCAACGACTATAATATTGGAGTAATAAAATTACTATGGTATAGTCTAATCCCTAAAAAATTCTAAAAGAAATTCTATCCATCAAAATCACTTATATTATGGAGGTGGTTTTTATGGCGAAAAATGTAAATATAAAAAAAGTTTCTCCAGAAACCAAACAACTTATTATTAATGATTATCAAAATAATGTTTCTTTGCGCCAATTGGAGCAGAAATATAAAGTTACCAGACAATCTATTTCAGCATTTTTAACAGAACAAGGTATTAAAACTACAGTAGGAAATCATTATAGGAAATATTTCCACGATGAAGATTATTTTGAAAATATTGATACTCCTGAAAAAGCTTACTGGTTAGGTTTTATGTTTTCTGATGGTTATATTGTTGATAAAACAGGCCATGGGATTTATGGACAAGATTGCTTTGGTTTAAATGTGCAAGAGCAAGACAAGGATGTGCTGGAGAAATTTAAACAAGCTTTACATGCAACGAATCCAATTACTTGGGAAGTGCGAGCAGGACGTGCAAAAATGGGCCGTTTATTATGCACTTCTTAGAAAACTGTTAATGATTTAATTGATAAAGGTTGTACAAAACAAAAATCATTGACTCTACAGCCTCCAGAAAAGTTGTCAGATTCTTTAAAATGGCACTTTATTCGAGGTTTTTTAGACGGAGATGGCTCAATCATTAAATGTCATCCTAAAAATTCTAATCATTTTGTCTATCAAGTTTCTTTCGTTGGAACTTATGAAATGATGTTTTGGTTGCAGGAATAGTTTGATTGGATTGGTAGTGTTTTGCCTGAAAAGAGAAGAACAAATACTTGGTATTTTAATTTTGGTGGAAATATACAAGTATTACGATATCTTTCTAAGGTATATAATGAAGCTACTGTTTATATGGATAGAAAGTACAAACGTTTTCAAGAACTTTTAGAATTATATAAAATATGACGAAAGTCAGGGTAAATATGAGTGATGCGGACGGATTCACCTCCAGTGCTATGCTTTGGAATTACATTAAAGAAATTAGGCCAGATGCTAAATTATCATACATAATGCACGAGCATAAAGGTCATGGTTTAGATGATTTAATTGATAGAGTATTAGAGAGTAGTGCAAAGCTTGTAATCTTGGCAGATGCAGGTAGCAACGATTATGTTCAACATAAACAGCTTAAGGATGCAGGCAAAGAAAGCATTTGTCTTGACCATCACGTTGTTGACCACGGTTATAGTAAAAATTCTGTTGTAGTTAACAACCAACTCTCTACTAACTATCCTAATAAATGGCTTTGTGGCGCAGGTGTTGTTTATAAGTTTTTATTTGTTTTAGATAAATATTTCCAAGTTCATAATGCAGAAAAATATATGGACTTATGTGCGGTCGGCAACATTGCGGATATGATGAGTCCAAGCAATGCAGAAACCCGTTATTATACTGTAGAAGGTTTAAAGCATATAAATAATGGTGGTTTAAAAGCACTTCTAAATGCACAATCCTTTTCACTTTATCGTAATAGTCAAGGATTAAATTATACAAAAATTGCTTTCTACATCGCTCCAATTATAAATGCAGTAATTCGTATTGGGACGATGGAAGAAAAGAAACTTTTGTTTGAAGCTTTTATTAATCCTGACGAACTTGTTCAAAGCGATAAGCGTGGCGCAAAAGTAGGAGAGATGGAAACTCTTGCTACACAGGCTGCCAGAAAAGCCATTAATGCGCGAGCGCGGCAAAATCGTGTTAAGGACAAGGCAACAGATTTAATTGATTTTAGAATCCAAAAAGAGGGACTTTTAGACAATAAAATTATTGTTGTTGAAATTTATGAAGAAGATAATATTCCTCAAGAGCTAACCGGTTTATTAGCAACACAATTTGTTAATAAGTATCAACGACCTTGTATTATTGTAAGGAAGAATCCTCAGGGTTTTTTGCGAGGTAGCATTAGAGGTAATGATAGTTTTGAAGAGGTTCCAGACCTAAAAGACTTCTTGGAATCATCTGGATTTACGGAATATGTGCAAGGCCACAAAAACGCCGCTGGGATTTCCATTCACGAAAAGCAATTAGAATCTTTAATTAATTATGCAAATTTTAATATTTCTGACAAAGGTTTAGAAAGTTGCTATTATGTTGATTATATTTTTAAACCAAATGAAAATTTTTCTCAACTTGCTTTAACAATTGCAGATAACGAAGACCTTTGGGGTAATGATATTAGTGAGCCGCAAGTCGTTGTTGAAGATATTCCGCTCTCCTCCAGCCAACTTTTTATTATGGGAGAAAATAAAGATTCTGTAAAATGGACTTTAAATGGAGTAGAATATGTAAAGTTTAAAGATGCAGATTTTGTAGATACTTTACAACAATATGGTTTGTTTAATATTACAGTTTATGGCAAGTTTGCAAAAAATGTATGGCAAGGAAAAACTTCACCTCAATTAATCATTGAGGACTTTAATGTTGAAGATGTTTCAGATGAATTTTGACAAGTAATAAAAAATATTGTATAATATATTAAAAGTAAAGGATAAGGAGAGAAAAGAATGCCAAGGTTTGAAACTCACGCTCACTCATTTTTTTCAAATTTACGTATTCTTGACTCAATTAACCGTCCAAAAGATATGATTCTTACCGCCGCAAAGTTAGGCTATTGTGGTATTACATTAACTGACCACGAAGCACTTTGTGGCGCAGTTGAATGGTTAAAAAATGAAAAAGAATTAAAAGAAAAAGAAAAAATCCCACAAGATTTTAAGTGTGCGATTGGTAATGAGATTTATTTAACTGAAACTCGCACAATGAAACAGAAGTATTATCACTATATTCTCATTGCGAAAGATACAATTGGTTTTCATCAATTATGTGAATTATCTTCTAAAAGTTGGTATTATTCTTATTTTGACAGAGGATTGGAACGAGTTCCGACTTTAAAGTCGGAGTTAGTTGAAGTTGTAAAGAAAAATCCAGGTCATATTATCGCCGCGACAGCTTGTTTGGCAGGAGAAACTGCGACATTAACTTTAGAACTTTTAAAAGCGGAACAAGCTCAAAATCAAGAAGAAATTACTAATGTTCGTCATAAGATTGAGAAATGGGTTGAATTTAATAAGGATTTATTCGGCGAAGACTTTTATTTTGAAATCGCGCCAAGTAAAAGCGCAGACCAAATTAAATTTAATAAAAAACTCAAGCAATTAGCACGAATTTTTAAAGTTAAAATTATTTGTGGTTCTGATGCGCATTATCTTTTAGGACCAGATAGATATGTTCATAAAGCGTATTTAAATTCTAAGGAAGGCGAACGAGAAGTAGACGATTTTTACACTTATGCTCATTTAATGGATGACGCAGAAGCATTTGAAAATTTGTCTGCTTCAAATTATTCAATGGATGAATTTTTAGAGATTTGTGAAAATTCATTAGAGATTATGAATAAAATTGAATCTTATGATATTTTTCATACTCCAATTATTCCAGAAGTTGAAGTAAAAAATTATAGTAAAAATATTCCTGATTATATTAAAGGGCAAGATAGATGGCAATTACTTCAAGATTTATTTGTATCTAATAATGTTCAAGAACGTTTCTGGGTAAATGAATGTTATATTGCTTTAGGTAAAAAAACATTATTAACAGATAAATATTTAGATAGATTACAAGTTGAAGCTGATATTCTTAAAACTGTTGGAGATAAATTAAATAACTGTTTATTTTCATATTTTAATACTTTTCAGCATTTTATTAATACATTCTGGGATTGCGGTAGTATCGTTGGCCCTGGCCGCGGAAGTGCAGTTTGTTATTTGTCTAATTATTTATTAGGTATAACTCAACTTGACCCAGTGCAATGGGGATTAGCCGAATGGCGGTTTCTGAATAAGGAAAGACTTGAATTGCCTGATATTGATATAGACCTTTGCCCATCTAAAAGAGCAAAGATTTTTGAACGAATTCGGGAAGAAAGAGGGGAGACAAATCTTCTTCAAGTTGCAACATTCGGCACAGAAGGTGGCCGCTCAGCTGTATTAACAGCGTGCCGTGGTTATCGTTCAGAAGAATATCCAAATGGCATTGATGTTGATACAGCACAATATATTGCAAGTCTTATTCCGCAAGAACGTGGTTTTCTATGGAGTATTCACGATATGGTTTATGGAAATGAAGAAAAAGATAGAAAACCAAATCAAGCTTTTATTGATGAATGTGATAAGTATCCTGGACTGTTAAAAATTATTAGTCAAATTGAAGGAATTGTAAATAAGCGAAGTCAGCATGCTTCTGGTGTAATTATCTATAATCAAGACCCATGGAATACTGGCGCGATTATGAGAAGTCCTAACGGTGATTTAACAACTCAATTCTCACTTCACGATGCAGAAGCAATGGGTGATACAAAATTTGACTTTCTATTAACTGAAATTTCTGATAAATTAGTAAATGCAGTTTTACTTCTTCAAAAAGATGGCCGGCTTCCTCAAGATTTAACTTTACGACAAGTTTATGATAAATATCTTCATCCAGCAGTTTTGGATGTTAATGATTCTAAAATTTGGGATGCTTTAAGCGCTGGCACAGTAACCGATGTTTTCCAATTTAATACAGATGTTGGTTTACAAGGTGCGATGTCTGTAAAACCTCGTTCGCCAATTGAGATGATGATGACTAATGCTCTTATCCGGTTAACTGCAGAAAAAGGCAAAGAGCGGCCAATGGATAGATATATCCGTATGAAGAATAATATCAATGAATGGTATAATGAATGTCATTTACGTGGATTAAGTGAAGAAGAAATTAAAGTCTTAGAGCCATATTATTTACCAGTCGCGGGGACACCTACTACGCAAGAGAAGTTAATGATGTTATGTATGGAACCAAAATTAGCACATTTTAGTTTAGGGGATGCAAATAAAGCGCGTAAAATTTGTGCGAAAAAGAAATTGTCAGAAATTCCTGCTTTACACGATAAATTTATAAGTCAATGTCCAAACGCAAATTTAGGTGAATATGTTTGGGAAACTGCGATTGAGCCACAAATGTCATATGCTTTTGCAGAACCTCACGCGTTAGCTTATAGTTTTGTTGGTATTCAAACTTTGTATTTAGCAACTCATTTCCCAGTAATTTATTGGAATTGTGCTTGTCTGATTACAAATAGTGGCGCAGATGATTTATTTGAAAAATCATTAAAAGAAGAAGTTCAAGACGAATATGATGAAGAAATTGTAGATATTTATGAACCAGAAGATACGGATGATTATGTCTATGAAGATGCGCCGGATAGAAGTTGCAAGAAAAAGAAAAAGATAAAAACTGTAAACTTTGGTAAGATTGCTACAGCTATTGGCCAGTTTCAAGCGGCAGGTATTTCTCTAACGCCGCCAGATATTAATCATTCTTCTTATACATTTATTCCAGATTATGAACATAATGATATTATTTGTGGGTTATATGGTTTAACAAGAATTTCTGCGGATTTAGTTAGTCAAATTATTAAAAATCGTCCATATACTTCTACAGAAGATTTTATGAATAAAGTTAAAGTTAATAAACCTCAAATGTTAACTTTAATAAAAAGTGGAGCATTTGATGGGCTATATCCAGATAGAGAAAAATTATTAAAAGATTATTTAACTTCTATCGCAGATACAAAAAATAGATTAACTTTAGCAAATATTCCAATGTTAATTAAATACGATGTTTTTCCAGAAGGATGCGAAGAATATATTGAATTATATCAATTTAATAAATTCTTAAGAAAACATCTTAACAAAGAGACTGGATTAATTGAAATTCCAGAAAAAGCGTTAGTTCATTATTGTGATAATTATAATATTGACTTATTAATTAATCAAAATATGATTTATGAAAAAGATTGGGACAAACAATATAAGAAAAATATTAAGCCGTTATCTGATTTTATTAAAGAAAATAATGATTTTTTATTAGAAGATTTAAATAAAAAAATTGTTCAAGAGAAATATGACATTAGTGTAAGCGGCAATATTTCTCATTGTGAGATGGAAGCAATGTCTTTTTATTATCATAAACATGAATTAGCAGATGTAGATAAGCAACTTTATAATATTGTGAATTTTGATAATCTTCCTGAAGACCCTGAAATTGATAAAACCTTTAAAGGAGAAGGAGGAAAAGAAATTCCTTTATATAAATTACATTGTATTATAGGAACTGTTCTTGATAAGAATAAAATTAAAAACAGTATTTCATTATTAACTCCCGATGGAGTAGTCACCGTAAAGATTTGGAAAAATCAATATGCAAAGTATGATAAACAAATTAGTATAGTTGGAGACGACGGCAAGAAAAAAGTAATGGAACGCAGTTGGTTCAAACGTGGAACCTTGTTATTTCTTCAAGGTATTCGTCGTGGCAACAGTTTTATCCCAAAAGCTTACAAAGGCAGCCCGTATCGTGTTCCAATTATGAAAATCTTAGAAGTTAATGATGATGGCACAATGGTATTTACTAATAAGCGTTTTGACGAGTAAGGAGGTGAGGAAGTATTATTGGAATTGTTGATTTTGACTTCATTACAAATTCTCGCGGGCTTCCCACTCCTTCATTGGTGGCGATGAAGCTATCAAGTTATTATAAACGAAATGAACCTAAAGAACATATCCGCTTACTAACAGATACGTCGCAAATGATGAATTGTGATTTGGTGTATTTTTTGAGCAATAAACTTCTTGAGGAAATTCCAGATGAAATTTTTATGACAGAAAATATAAAATTTTATGGAAAATATCTTCCAGACGATATACCAAATCTCATCCATCATATGCCGCCAGATGTGTCTATTTATAATGAAGTTGTCCAAAAACGATTAACTGACGATAAAGTCGGCACTGCAAAAGCACTAAGTTTCTTAGACTCTATTTATTATCAAGCTTTCGTAAATGACCAATTAATTCCTGTCCCACCCATGGCGCCAAAAACCAGAGTTTATTTATATGATAAGGATATTTTAGGCAATGAAAAATGTTGGGAAGTGTTTGATTCTATTATAAAAAAACGCCCATCTACTATTTGTTGTGTAGAACCAATTCAATGTCATACAATTTCTCAGTTTTTATATCTGCGTGAGGAATATGAAAAGGTTAGCCGTGCCAATAAAATAATTTTAGATTATTATGTGCCGCCGCATCAATTTGAAAAATACTTTGGAAAATATAAGTTAAAGTTGCTTGGTGAAATAACCACTAACTCTAACATTTCTATTTATTTAGGTAAGAATTATGGCGCGGATTCTTATACTTCAACTTTTTATATACGAAATATTGCTTATTGTATAAATCTTTTATTTAGTTATTATTCTCGTAACATCCCTATATTTTCAGAAATTTACTATCCACCAACAAAAGAACTTAATCCCTATATTGAAATCTATAAAGCAATCCGCAGTTGGTCAAATAGTAATAATAAAGATTTAACTTTTGAGCAAGCTTTTAGAACAAAAAAGCAAAAAGAAATTCTTCAAACTTTAATTGAAAAGAATCCAATTTTTAAGGGCTTTTTACCTTATTCAAAAAATATGTTGATAAAAACTAAAGGAATGTGGAGAGTGATTTAAGTGAATAATTTTGAAGTAAAAGAGCAATTAAAAACTTTACAAGACGAATTTATACGAGTATTAAATGATACCAATAATGTTTTTGAGCTTAATCCTCGCATTAAAGAACTAAAGAAAGAAATTGATAATTGCGCGGCGCAATGCACTCATACAAATGAAGATGGAACAAGCGCCTTTAATAGTGAAGGTATTTGTAGTTTTTGTGGAGTGCGGAATGAGAAATAAGTTCTATCATATTAATTCTCCTGTTTGCCGCACAATGAAACAAGTATTGGATGAATATAATATTCAATACGAAGAAATAACAGATGTAGAGCAAATTTATAATGATGGTATTTTAATTGTTCCATCGTTCTGTTGGAGCGATGGAACAGTTGATACATTTCAAACAATAACTAAAACCTTAAATTGCTAATGGAGTTGAAACAAATGAATTTATGTATTATTAAACGTAATGGCGATATTAAACCTTTTGATAAAGAAAAGATTGTTTTAGCAATTTCAAAGGCTTATCATGGAGAAGATATTCCAAATTATGTTTATGCTATTGCAGATAAGATTGAAGCGATGGCGACAGAAAGCGAAGATTATTTATCTGTTGAAGAAATTCAGGATAAGGTTGAAAATCTTCTTATGGAATTTGATAAGGAAACTGCGAGAGAATATATTAGATATAGGTTTCAAAGAGAAACAGTTAGAAAAAATTCTGTAAAATTTATTAATGCTATTAGTGAAAAATTACAAGGACAAAAAATTGAAAACTCTAATGCCAATATGGATGAAAACTCATTTGGTGGTCGTGTTGGCGAAGCAACCAATGTTATGATGAGACAATATGCTCTTGATAATTGTATGTCAGAAATGAGCCGTAATAATCATTTAAATAACGAAATTTACATTCACGATTTAAATGCTTATGCAACTGGACAACATAATTGTTTGAGTATTCCATTTGATGATTTACTTGCCAAGGGTTTTAATACTCGTCAAACTGATATTCGTCCAGCCAATAGCATCAATACCGCTTTTCAATTGTTAGCAGTTATTTTTCAAGCACAGTCTTTACAGCAGTTTGGTGGAGTGTCCTCAACTCATCTTGATTGGACTATGGTTCCTTATGTCAAGAAAAGTTTTAGAAAACACTATATTGATGGATTAAAGTATATTCATAATATTGAAGATGAAGAATTATTCCAACATATTCCGACAGATGCAGGAATTGAAGATGACGAGTATAAGATTTATAACGGCGCATACAAATATGCAATGGATATGACTAAACGCGAACTTAAACAAGCCGTTGAAGGAATGTTCCATAATCTTAATAGCCTCCAAAGTAGATCGGGTAAGTAAGATTGCCCGTATCCGGCAATATCGGTGAAGCCTAAAAATTATCAAAGAAAATTATAATTAATTAGGAAAATATCTTTGTAAAGTATTCATACTGGAGAACATTTATGGCAAGTAACTTGGGCTGGAAAAAAAGACATAATAAAAATTTGCTCTTATATTTATAAAGATAAAGATAAGTTTTTCCTTAAAAGAAAATATGAAAATTTTTTGAAAATTCAAGGTAATACCGAGATAACTGATTAGATTGCGAAAGGTTAATCAGCATCGTAGAGCGTAGGAGATGAATAAATATAATTCTCCCAAGAGTGTCGGACTTTCTTTATAAGAAAGAAAATGTACGCCGAACTTATAGGAAACTATAAGAATTAGAGGATAAAAAGCCTCTAAGATAACAAAGTGAATCAACTTCCATTCTCTTCCATTAATTATGGAACCTGCACATTACCAGAAGGACGTATGGTTATTAAAGCATTACTTGAAGGTTCCATTAGTGGCGTTGGTAAATTTCATAGAACTTCTGTGTTCCCTTGCCAGATTTTCCAATGTATGAAAGGTGTAAATCGTAAACCTGGTGACCCAAATTATGATTTATTTTTATTAGCGTTAAAATCTACCGCACTTCGTTTGTATCCTAATTATTGTAATGTTGATTGGAGTGTAAATGAAGGGTATGATAAAAATGACCCAACAACATATGTTTCAACGATGGGTAAGCGAAAACTACAGCTCATCTAAAATCTCTTGAACCGCGCTCGCGGGTGTCGCAAAATGCGGCTAACGGTTAGGACCTAATAGGTTGAGACCGTGCCAAGATTTATTTATAAATAAGGTGTATCGACTATCCCTGATGAATGTAAGGGAGTAGGGTTAGAGATAAGCACTAATCCGAAGCAGGAGACGTCTTTTGACGAAGATATAGTCAGTGCCGTTGGCAACAACGGATAAAACGTGTAGAACTTATAATGGCTTTGATATTAATGGTCTTGGCTTTAAAAAGGATGGCCGTGGTAATCTTGCCCCAGTTACCGTTATTCTACCTACTTTAGCGATGGAAGCAAAAGAAAAGTTAGAAAACTTAGCGCAAGTTTCTAATATCACTACTAATGAAGATAATCTTATTGAAGAATTTATGTCTATTCTTGATACTAAAATTCACGAAGCAAAAGATATGCTACTTGAGCGTTATAAACTAATGTGTTCTCAACCAGCTTCTGCCGCAAGATTTATGTATGAAAATAATACAATGGCCGGATATATTCCAGAAGAAGGAATTGAAAGCGCACTTAAGCACGGAACCTTGGCTATAGGTCAAATTGGTTTGGCAGAAACCTTGCAAATTCTTGTTAAATGCGACCATACTACCAAGAAAGGTATGGAATTAGCAAAGAAAATTGAGCAACTTTTTAATACAAGATGTAAAGAATTTAAAAACGAATATAAATTAAATTTTGGTGTCTATTATACTCCCGCAGAATCATTATGTGGAACAGCATTGGTTAAGTTCCGTGAAAAATATGGCGTTATTCCAAATGTCAGTGATAGAGAGTATTTTACGAACTCCATACATGTCCCGGTATGGAGAGAAATTAGTCCTTTTGATAAAATTGACATTGAAAGCGAACTTACGAATTATAGCAATGCTGGTTGTATTTTATATACTGAATTGCCTTCAGGAGTAAAGAATAATATCGCCGCATTAGAAGAACTGGTAAATTATGCTATGGATAAAGATATTCCGTATTTTGCGATTAATGTTCCTAATGATATTTGCTTAGATTGCGGTTATAGCGATGAAATGAATGATATTTGTCCACAATGCGGTAGCGATAATATTCAACAGCTTCGTAGAGTTACTGGATATTTGTCTACTACTTGGAAACATTTTAATCACGCTAAGCAAGAAGAGACAAAAGAGCGCGTTAAACACGCTCATTAAGAGATGATATTATGAGTAAAATAGCCGGAATTTATTATAATGATACCGCCGCAGGACCTGGTTGGAGTGTTTCTGTTTATTTTAGTGGTTGTGAGAAACATTGTCCTGGTTGCCACAATCCAGAAGCTCACAATAAAAACTATGGTGAGGACTTCACAGAAAATACAATTAAAAAAATTCTTTCAAGTCTAATTTGTAATGGATTACATCGTCATTTAAGTATTCTCGGCGGCGAGCCTTGTTCTCAATATAACATTGATAGTGTATTACAACTATGTATTGAAGTTAAAAAACAAAATCCTGAAACGCCAATTTATCTCTGGACGGGCTTTACACTTGCAGAATTATCTACTCAATTAACTTCAGAGCAATATACTACTTTAAGCCGCAATATAGATTATCTAATTGACGGCCCGTATATTGAAGCACAGCGAGATATTACTTTACCGTTGCGTGGGAGCAAGAATCAAAAAATTTATCATATAAAACATAATTTGCTGAAAAACGGGACTATTGATTGTGAATATGAAGATATAACAGAAAGGTTTTGAGGGAAAATATGGAATTACTAAGACAAAAGGAATGTGCAAAAAGCATAACAGTTTATGGATTTAATCACGAACACGAGGAAGTAATTCTTACTATTGATAAAGCTTTTATTCCACACAATTCTATTAGGTTAAGTAATTATGCGAGTTTGAACCAATTGACTTTTCAATTTGCTTGTCTAACCGCGAGAGATTATGAAATTCTAAAAGCTGTTTGTGAAGAACGACCTTATTGGTCTTTTACAGTTGCAATGCAGGAGATTTGGCGCTCTAGTGATACACATGAAGATAAAACTATTAAACGTGTTTATGGGCCATTCAATCGTATCCAATTAAGTTATGAGCTTAATAACGAGACTCCAGCAATCTATACCTTAACTTTAGATAATAATTAATAAGAGGCTTTATGCCTCTTATTTTTTTTAGAAAAAATTTGACAAAAAATATTTTTTAATTTATAATAAGAAAAAAGGTTAGGGAGTAATCAATATGGCGCCTGGATGGATTGTGGTTATATGTATTGTTGGATTTTGGGTAATATCAACAACAGTTTTTAGTGTTTATTTATATAAAAATCTTAAGAAAGATAAGCAACTCAAACAAGCAATACAAGAAAGAGAAGAATGTCTTGAAAAATTAGATTCTCAAATAAATAGTCTGCATTTACAACTTACTGATTTAACTGATAGCTATAATCGTATTTATGTAGATAAGCAATATGCTAATGATGAATTACAGCAACTTGTGCAACGATGCGACATACAACAAACTCAATTAAATAATCTTAATTCTACCATTAAAGAAAAGAAAGATTTTATTGAAAATGGAATTGAGTAGTTAGCTATGGCAAAGCATAATGAGTTAGAATTACGTTTAGAAAACGCAACTAAAGAAGCTGACGAAAAAATTACAAAAGCACAATAGGATTGCGAATTATTAATTGCTAAATATACTTATGCCGCAAAAGACGCAAAAGATTAGTATCTTGCAGTTATAAGTGCGTTAAATAAAGTTGAAGAAAATTTAGTTAATATAATTAATATTTCTGATGCAGATAAATCAGACATAGAATTATTAACAACTTATGTAATTCCAAAAATTCAACATACTGATACAATCTATAAATTGATTTGGTCAGAATATTATCAAGCTCCGACAAACGAACTCTTAACAAATATTCTCCCAAATAATGATTGCTCTGGTATTTATAAAATTACGAATTTAGAAAATAAAAAATGCTATATTGGCCGCTCCACAAATGTAAAGCGTCGTTTAATTGACCACATTAAAAGTTCTATTGGAATCGGCACTATAGCAAATCAAAAAATACATGATGTAATGCGAGAAGAAGGACTATGGAATTTTTCTTTTGAGCTTCTTGAAGAATGCGCAAAAGACCAATTAGGTGATAGAGAAAAATATTATATTGACTTCTTCCAATCTAACCAGCCGCAATTTGGATATAATGTTGTGTCTGGTAGTGCATTTAAGGGGTAACAATGCTTATACAACAATCAAAACCGGCAGAAAAAGATACCCAACTTTATATTAATGGAAACAATATTTCATACTTTATTTCAGAACACGGAGAAGGTAAAACCGCGGAAACTTTACGGCAAGCCATTTATCGTGGAAATGTTATTGTTGCACCTTGGGAAAAGCCTTATGAACAATATGGTTTTAATAAATTTTGCGATAACGTAGCAAAACAAGACTATAAAATTACTTATTTAACACTTCATCAAATGGAAAAAATAAGCGAAGAAGGCTTAGAAGAAAAATACAGTGAAAACCATCCTTTAGAAGTTTGCGTTGATGAAGGTCGTATTTTACTTCAAGAACTTTTACGAGAAAAAATTGGAGTACCAGTTAAAGTTAATTTTATGGCTTTAGACACAGGAGATATTGATACATGAGTGAAACTGATTTTCAGAATCTACCCGAAATTACCGCCGCAGAAGCTACAGAAAAAGGACTAACCTCTATTGTGAATGCTGAGGACGCCGCGCCGCCTCCTGATGTGTGGATTCCCAATCGTGCAGAACGAAGGGCAATGAAGAAAAATTCTAAGAAAGCAATTAATAATATGCTTGCAGGAAATAAGTTTGCTCGCGGCTCAGCATTAGTGGATAAGAATACACGGCAAGAACTTTATAAGGCCGCGTATGATAAATTAAAGAATTTTAAAACTGAAGAATATAGACATCAAGCGAAAGGATAAGATAAGATGGAAACAAACGAACTAATTAAAGAAAGCAAGACTTGGCGGGTGCGTTCTGAAAAGACGGCAATTGAAATTATTAATGAATGGAAAGATAACGCTATTGACGGCGGTTATACAGTCAAGAAGTCTGGCTATGTAATAAAGCAGAAAAAGTCTAAAGGGGAAATTATTGATGAATGTTTTCTCGTGACCGTAGAAGTAAGTTATGAACTATGAGGTATAAAAATGGACGAATTACTTAAAATGATTGAACAATTACTTCAACTTGAAGATCCAGTATTTAATGCTTCTCGTGAATTAATTGAAAAGCGTATTTTTGAATCTTTTAGCGGCCCAGAAGGTGAGAAAGCAATTCACGCTACTGCGAATGCTTTCCGCCAAGAAGGATACAGCCGTATGGAAACTGTTCAAGCTTTAGAAACATTCAAAGAGAATTATGCTAATCTATTAGATTCTTTTAAAGAAAAAACAGAAAATGAAGAAAAGAAAAAGTTTTTAGATAATTTAAAAGCTTCTTCTGTTGCTTACTTTAACGCCGTTCTTCCTGTTTATGAAGCAGAACATCCCCTGATTTCCATCCAACTTCTGCGGGAAGGTGCAAAAGTTCCAACTTATGCGCATCGTGGCGACCAAGGTTGTGATTTATATTTACCAGAAGATATTACCATTGAGCCAAATGCTCGTGGTGTAATTATTCCTCTTGGTATCGCAGTCGCAATTCCTGCTGGTTGGGCTTTGGCAATTCGTCCTCGTAGTGGTTTGAGCCATAAAAGCACACTAAGGGTTTCCAACACTCCAGGCACAATTGATACTTCCTTTAAAGATGAAGTAGGAGTAATTGTAGATAATCTATCTGATTCTCCCTTAAGTCTTAAAGCTGGAGACCGAATTGCGCAATTTATTTTAGAAAAGAATTATCAAGCTGATTTTGAGATTGTAGAAAATGTAAAAACCATTGGAGAAGACCGCGGTGGCGGTTATGGCTCTACAGGAAACTAATGGCAATTAACATCTACACCGTCCAAAGTGATGCCATGGCTAATGGCTGGATTGTTTTGGACGAAGAATACAAAAATCTTAAAACCCCTATGAAGTGGTAGTGTCCAAAAGGGCATATTACTTCATAGACTTATGAAGATTGGAGAAAAAAACACCGGTGCGTAGAATGTGAAGAAGGCGGTTTATTTATTGCAAGAAATAAGATTTTACCACCAGCTTCAGGTGTTTATCGTGTTTTATCTCTTGATGCTGCGACAGGAACAACGGGATGGTCAATTTTTGATAATAAGAAATTAACTTCTTATGGAACTTTTTCAACAAATTCAGAACATTCCGCGACTTAGCGTATCAATGAAGTTAAAAAATGGTTAGCAAATAATTTAAAAATTTGGCAACCTAATGGTGTTGGAGTTGAGAATATTTAGTATCAACAACAACGCGGAGTAAAAACCTTTTAGACTTTAGCTAATCTTCAAGGCGTTTTAGTAGATTTTTTATATGAGAATGGGTACAATTATTTACTTGCAGGTTCCTCCACTTGGCGCTCATATGTTGGTTTGAATCACGGCGACAAACGAGAAACTGCAAAACAAGCAGCTCAAAATTGGATTTTATCACAATATAATATTTCAGCAACACAAGATGAAGCTGATGCAATAGCGATGGGAGTTTATTTTTCTCATCAACTATATGATAAAAAGAAAATCACCTGGGGCGAAGAAATTTAAATGAAGATTACTTTATATAATTTAATGCAATCAATGCCAATTTTCCAAAAGTTAGTTGTCCAGCCTTTTCCAGCTAAACAGGCTTTTTTATTAGCACGCCTAACTAAAAAGTTAGATGAAGAAATGACCAATTTTAACGATTGTCGCCGCGAACTTATTTTAAAGTATGCACAAAAAGACGCAAATGGCGAAGCAATTTTTGAGAATGATTCTGTCAAACTAATGGAAGGCAAAGAAGCAGATTTTCAAAAGGAAAGTATTGATTTACTAAATACTGAAATTGAATTAGCCATTACTCCTATTAAGTTAGACTGGTTAGAAAACGCAACCTTAACTCCTCAAGAAATGGCAACTATTGAACCTTTTATTGAAGAATAAAAAAATAAAGAGGGGAGCAGAAATGCTACCCTCTTTTTTTATTCTTCAACTAATTTTACAGTTTTTCCTTTACTTGTGATTGTTCCATCATAATATAGAACAAATTCTGCTTGATTCGCATCTTGGCTACCAGCCATTAATACAACATCTTTAGCGTCCTTCGCGGCGCCATTTAGGCATACATAACCTTCACCACTACCAATGGTTAATTTTCCCGTTAAATGTAAATTACCATTCTAATCAGTATATAGTGTTTTCTATTTATCAGTATTGTACATTGCCAAGCCATACTAAGATTGACTATCTGTCGCGCCGGTATAATGACGGCCTAACTATACCAAACGGTTATCAGACTTATCATAAACTTCAAAACCATCTTCACTACTAATGCGAACTGCGCCATTCTACGCACCAATTTTTAAACCATTCCAATCCAAAGAAAGTAACTCCGTTCCTTTTTGTTGAAACAAAAGGCCGTTTTCATTAAATCTTACGAAGGTCGTAGTATCAATATTTAAAGCGTTATTCGTAGAACTAACAGTAGTATCATCACCAAAAGCATACAAACCGCTTTCATTCCATTGGAACCGAGTTTGGTCGCCACTAAGAATACGAATAAATTTAGTGTCAATTTGACCCGCGGTAATAAGTGAAGCATTAATACCTTTTGGGGTAATACCAGTACTCCAAATTCGTTCACCATCCGCGTCAACAGAATCAGAGCAAAAAATACCACCGCCAATTAACTTAATCTAACCATAAACTCCATTGCGATAAGCGCTTTCATTGGTAATAATCATACCACCAGATTTATCTAAGGTAAGAGTGTTATTACCAAATTCAAAATGTGCATTTGTATTATCTAAGGTTTGCTGTAGTGTTTCTTGTGCAATCTCACCATTAGAAGTAAATGCCTATGCCGCGATATTATATTGAGTTTGGTTTTGTTTCATTGCTTCATTTTGAGCAGAAATTGAAGCAAACAAATCTTCAAATTTTGTTTTGTAATTAGCAATAGTAATTGTATCTTTAGAAGGCTGATCTAATTGATATTTTATCCCTGAAACATAACCACGTTCTCGTTCAGCATCAATTGTCCAGTCACAAATATAAACAAGTTGGCCAAGTTCAATATGCTCCATTTCATCTGGAATATTGCCTATTTCAACTTCATAAGAATATTTAGGCTTGGAATTATCTTTTGCAACTTGTCGTGCATCCAGATATAGCATTTCATTCGCGCGAGAAACCTAATAAATAATATTGTAATCAAAGTCAAGGATATATTTAATTAGATTATTATTTGTAACCTTTAAAGTGATATATGGCCGCCCCTCGCGAAGCATAATTTGGTAATCTTCATATTTAATTAAATCAGGATTATTTTCTACTTCGCCATCAGCGTTAATGGTATGCGTTGCATTGCAGTGAACAACTAAATTGTCAGAATTATAATTAACATTTCTATAATCTAATTTAACTCGTGGATAAACAATAGGATATTGAGTTATGTCATTAGAGGTAATTGTTAATTTTGGGCTATATTGTCGTACTGCTGTTGCGGACGCAGCATAAGATACTTGAGTGTAATTCTCATAATTAATATCCGTAGCGTTAAGTAGAGCAACAGGAATAATATGTGGGTTATTTTTATCTTTACTTGTATTTAAGAAAGCAAAGACAAATCCACCATTATTATAAAGACTTCTTACGCCTAAAAATTGTTGCAAACCTGCAAAACGAGAAGTAATGTCAATTGCTAAAGAAGAAACTTCCTCTTTAGGCAACCATGGAATAGGCTGTAATGTGGTATTTGTGGGAATATTATAATATAATAAAACTTTTCTAATATAACCAAAAACAGGAGTATTATCTATAACACCAGTATCATGTGGGTCTAATTTTAAATATAAATGCGAACCTTTGGGTAAAGTATCTGGAAGATTAAAATAAAAGAAATCAGAATTATAACAAATTCTGTATTGCTAAGTTTTCGTTAATCCAACTTCTTCTGTAATTTCCGCACTAAATTCAGGATGTTCAAGTTCAATAACAAATTCTTCAACATTGTTTAAAGCATCAGACTGATATAGTTCCGAAAGGTCAATATAAGGATAATATTTGTTTGTATAATTAGTAACTCCTTCAGTGACAACATAGTAATTCTTTTGCTCATCCTCAAACAACTTATCATCAAAAATATAATAAGTATTTGTTTCAGGATGACTGTTTTCTCTTGAAAATACCGTATTAATGCCTTGACCGGGGTCTTCATAATCTTCTGCTTGCCAATATCCTTCACGAACCGCGGGGCCAAGTAAGCGTTCAAATTGATAATTTAAATCTTCTTTTTCTTTCTATAATTCTTCACGAGCAAGAGTATTATTTTTTATCTATTGATTTAAACCACATTTAGTGATGTCTGGGTCTTCATGGTCAATCTTTTCTTCAAGAAGTTTAATGGCATCTTCTTTTTCCGCGATTGTTGCTTCAAAGCGCGTGCAAATTGCTGCATATTTGTTCTTTGGCCAATAAGACAATTTAAAATAAACAATCGCGCCTGTGGAGAAATTATTAAAACCAGTATTTTTATTTTCTAAAGAAGTATAAACTGTGCTTGGAAAGCCATCTTCATCAGTCATAATAAACCAATCGTTAGGTAAAGAAGCGGCCTGTCCTGGAGAAGATTTTACAAAATAAGGCGCCGGTATATTAGGATCTGTGCTGCCATATTTAAATAAACATTTTTTGCCTTTAGAAGGATTATGCTCATAGGCAGAATTGTTATAGCATTCAATCGTAGAAGCATCAATACCAGTTACTCTAAAAGTACCTTGATTAATATTTGATGCAGTTTGTGGAACAAGCGTAACAGAATAAGAATTATGCTCATCTTTCACAACTGGCTGCTTATAAGTATCATTATCGCGCAAAGTTTGGTAATTACCTAATTGTTCTTGCGCACTCGCTAATTCAGCTTTTGCAGTGGCCAATTCCGCTTGGGCATCATTCAAAGAAATAGTTAAATCATTATATTCTTGTTCTAATTTGATATATGCGCTATTAATGATGTTTAGCTATGTTTTGTAAGTATGCTCGATCCAATCATATTGTTCATCAGTAACTGAACCAATAGAATGAAGATAATCAAAGTTAAGAATAAAATCATCCAGTAAAGGATTACTTGGTGTATCCGCAATACTAACATAACCAGTATCAGAAATTTCAGACTGTAAAGGAGTTACATACAATTTCGTATAAATTTCACTGCTATCAATAGTGCGGCTAATAGACTGCAAATTATGTTGATAATTAATCGTATATGGGTCATCAGTTTTAATCGCGCGATTATAGAATACAACTCGTTTGCCTGTCCAAACGCGGCCAATCTCGTCCCAATAAGTGCCACGAAAATAGCCGTGATCATCTACTTCATATTCATAAGTACAAAATACGCCAAAAGCTTCTGCAATGTCTTGGGTAATATTATATTTATTGCTATTAGAACAATTTACATAACGCGCTTTTTCTTTAAAAGAAGTTACTTTTGTGGGTACTAATTGTTCATATAAAACTTTGTCATTTTCATCTTTTACTGGCCAAGTAATCCAATTGGTAACATAAGCATCTTCGTAAATAGTTTCTTCATCACGAATTTGATACAACTATCTACTTGAGCCAGAATTAATAACTAACCAATTTTTATCCTTATTATTTAATGTTTCTGCCGCGCCGCGTGCATTATAAAAACTATATCCATCTAATTGTGCGGCCATACCACCGTCAATAAGGAAATCACTTGCATCCTAAAAATAACCGCGCCAGTCCATACGGATTTCATAACTCCAAGGAGTAAGCCAACGAATGACATTACCAGCTTCATCGCGGATATTTGGAAACACTTTATCTAGCCAATAATTTATGTTTGCTATTGTACTGCTATCTTTTGCAAAGTCAATTTCTAAGGTGTCAGCAGTTAATTCAAGTTTATATCCCACTTTTCCTAATTCGGCAAAAGCCAAACCATTACCAGTGACTTCTTTATAAACTCCAAAACTATTATCACGCCGATTTACGATTTTGTCAATAATGAAAGGAAAAACTTTTGTAATATAGCCATCCTCAGCAGAATCATCCGCGAACTAAATGCTAACTTTTAACACTCGTGTGTTTTCTGCTAATATTCCAGTTTCAATATCTTTCCATCTTGGATTAGTGATTCGTTCATTAGGAACTTCACTAATGAAATATTTTGGAATTTTTAATGTTAAGGTCTGCGTTCCATCATCCTTTATCTCCATCGCCGGTTCTACGACTTGACCCAAATAGTGGTCGTCATAGGACTACAAGTTTCCAATAAAGTTATCTTGTAGTCCATAGACGTCAATCTTATATGGGCGGGATTTTTGAGATAGATTAAATTTAACGCTCAATTAAATCCCTCCAATACTCTTTAAATATATGTATATTTGTATTTTAATGTAGCTGTTTCAACAGTAAAAGTGGAGTTTCCCTTCTTAAAAATTAGATAATGATATGAATTGATTTTTCCGGTTTTCTTATCTAAGGTATCTCCACCATCTAACATTAAGTAAGGAGATAAAGCCATATTACTGCAATTTTCTTTGATAGATGTTAAACGTTGTAAACCGCCAAGTAAATCATTATTATATTTATAATCTACAGTGCAAACTCCTAATTCACTATCAAAGGTTAAGGTGTAATCATAAAAGGAATTAGTTAAAAAGTTCTCATTAGTAAAATCATCAGAATTTCGTTCATCATTATAATTTGCAAACATACACAACATTATAATATTAAAGAAGCCAAACCAATTCACTTCAATCTAAGCATTATTTCCTACGGGGCCAGTATATATTTTAATTTTGTTCTTAGTGAAAGTATTCGTGCCTTCATTTTCTACTACCGTTTCACTTTCTGGAATATATAGCTAAGGGGATTTTTGCTTACCATCATAACTCATAATAGTTTGAATTGCATTGGCAGCCCAACTTAGTACTTTGCCATTAACAAGTTCCTCTCGCAATCTTTCTTCTAATGATACTGCGGCGGTAATTTCTTCTTGCTCATAATAGTCATGAGCAATTTTTATTGCCTTATTTACTTGCTCAAAAGTTTCTGGTAAAGAAAATTTGAAGGTCTAACTTAATTGTTGGTTAGCTAAATCTCCTGTTGAAGAAGCTAATACAGAATAAGTTGTACCAATAACATTATATGGAGGTTCAGCAAATAAACTGCCAGATAATTCCGCGGCAGTATTGTATTCATCGTTTATTTCATTAAAATAAATTGGCTCGCAATTAGCAGATAACTATGGCAGCAACTCACTATTTACAGCGTGCCGCAAAGAAAACCGAAGTACAGATTCACTATTATAAGTAGAAGGATTGTAATAACGAAAAGAACTACATTGAGTAAAAGTGATGTCTTTAAAAGTTCCTTTCTAATCAATTAACTAATTTGCGCCAATACAACAGTCCCCAATACCAGTCCAACTATCCCTTGCAGGAATATTACTATGATACATCATACGAAGTGCAGCCTATTGATTATCGTTAGTTTTCGCGGTAGCTAAATCTTTTATCGTGCTATCTAAAACGTGCTAAAAAGCGAACTAAAAAGGTTTATCCTAAATTAAGGTTAATTTACATTCGCCTTTATAAATTCTTGTTTTAAGTGGAATACCAGCAATAGTATCTTCCGTAAGAAAAGGAATAAAGGTAAAATTAACTACACTTTCAATTCTAACATAACAATAACGATCCCACCAAGTATCTTCATAAAATTGTCCATAATATCCTGGTCGGAA
>ENA-OOWZ01000025-OOWZ01000025.1-human-gut-metagenome-genome-assembly--contig:-NODE-25-length-101604-cov-63.784449_pt1 | contig 101604 bp, 151 predicted proteins | sample MGYA00241580_ERZ501329 | MGnify/ENA primary metagenome ERZ501329 (study PRJEB25962, sample SAMEA2042923) | human gut metagenome | biome: human gut; feature: human-associated habitat; material... | reverse complement strand
ATCTGTCTGAACTCATACTTTATTTTTGAGCTCAAGTCCTCTGCCAACTGAGTCTGATCTATCATCTTATCATCCATATTATTTCTTCAATCCTTTAAGGTACTCAAGTAATTTAATCATGTTTCTCAATACTGTCTCCTTCTCAACAAGCAAACACTGAGGTGTGTTCTCATCAGCTTTTGACTTAAGAGCACAAAGCTCATTGTTGTATTCTGAAAGCTTATTGTTTATCTCGTCAAAGATATTTACGAATCTCTTTTTATCATCAACTTCCTCAACATATCCATTATCGAGAAGCATCTTGGCATATTCCTTTGAGATTCTATAAACAGAATTGTAAGAAGAAACAACCGTTGAATTATCTTCGTTTGAGCTATTATGCTCTTCGTTATATACACTTTCGTACTGATCTGTATCAGCATTGTACTCAAATGTATCACCATTCTCCATTACGAAGAAAGGCTTAATAACCTTTAAAATCTTTGTCATATCCAATTGCTTTTATTGTTTTACGCTGCCATAACGAAATAATTTTCAAAAAGGTTGCAAATATGGTATAAATTTTGTAAAAATAGCATTTTTCTTGCAAATATGCAACTTTTTTAGTTTTTTTACGTTAGGGGGATAGTAGGGGGTTAGTCAGACTAAGAACCCTTTCTCTTATATATTCTCTTTAGGAGATCTACTTTAGTAGTACAGCTATTACAGTATGTAAGACTATACAACTATAGTAGAGCTATATATAAGCTTAATAATAATTGTAAGACTAATAAGAATAGTATGGATAAGAAGAAAAAGTGTATAATAGACGAATATAAGACAGTATACGGATTTAGTTTATTCGTTATAATTAATCCAGATAAGTCTGTAATAGATAAAAGATTTAGCTTTAGAGATGATGATACGTCTATAATTGATGACGAATGGGCAGGTTATACAGCCTATACCACTAGAGGCGCATATAATAAACTAACTAATGAAGATTGTGAAGTTATAATAATAAACAGTCTAAAGGGTGATAATAGCGATGTAAACACCTTTGCTCATGAGGCTTTTCATGCAGCTGTAGATATACTTGAAGCGTGTCATATAAAGTTCACCGAGGATACGAATGAAGTATATGCATACCTAATTGGGTACTTTACAGAATGTGTAACAACAACAGCGAATAAAGAATGAACTAGTTTGAGATGAGTGCTGTACTATATTATGCCGACTTCTTATCTCTACAATACTAGAATAAACCGTGTACAGAATAGTGTAAATATTTCTTTATACATGGAGTACCAGTGAATATAGCATACATTGTAGAATAGGAACCAATATACGATCTTGATAATCAATGGTTCTAGAAGAGTCTTAAAGAATATAGTATGCTAAAGCATAAATTTGGCGAAGATGGGGCTATGAGCTTTATTAAAAACCTATGTAATCTAGGTGTGGCAGGATCTGTAAATGCTACTCAAATGATGAAATACATTCATAGGTACGACGATAAATATGAACGAGATAAAGCATTTAGAATGTTTAAATTCAACAGATCAAAAGCAAAATATACTCACTTAATACATAATGACGATGGTGAAATTGTAGAGGAAGAGTGCACAAAATACGTAGCCCACGTTGAGCGAAATAGCAAAAGATAAAGAATATTTAAGAGCGGCAGAAATAATACAAAAGGCCGAGAAAAACGGTAGAATATTAGGATTTTACGAACCAGATAAAGATGAATCCATTTGATATAATATTCATGTTTTTAATACTTCCAATAGTAGCTACTACCACATGTTGGATAATACTTAAAGATAATAAAAATAATGGGAAAAATTAGTAAATATAGCAATTTGTACGATAAAGATGGAAAACTTATTAGATCAGTGGATAGTGTTTCCGGAAGATTGGAAGACTATACCATTGAGGAACTAGAAAACCTTGTAGATGAGCTAGCAAAAGACGAAACAAAGCGTACTGAGTATACTAATAGCATGTCCATACTCATGCACATGTATGAAACAAAGGGAAATCCACACAAGAATGAAATAGTCAATAAAATAAACGAGTATGTAAAGACAAAGACTACCAAGGCTGAAGTTATAAACGCTTTAAAAGATATAAACATTACAGAGTCTAACGACTCCTCAAACGACATAAAAGATGGAGAGACAAGAGAAGATGGATCCAGCACAGAGGTACGCATACCAGATACTTCTGAAGGAACTAGAGAATCAGGGAGAAGAAGCGAATCCAACGAGACAGATACTACAATTAGCACTGCAGCTTGATGAAAAAGGAGAATTCTACAAATTTATAGAAGTATTTGGGGATAGCAGAATAGATGGTAAAGATGTCATCGGAACGTCCAGAGATAACTAAAATGATATTAGATATAATATATGGAGACAAAGTAGTATGAAGTACAAGTATAAAGATAATGTCTACAATTATGTAGGAGTAGGAAAGTTTAAAGACTCTACTGGTAAATGGATTGACGCTATAATATACGAGCGTGATAACCATATATATATGAGAGAAATAACAGACTTTATAGATAAGTTTAAGAAGATTGTATCTTGAATAAAATGACAAAGATTCAAACATAGCAAAATAAGCATCTTCCATGCGTAATAAACAAAGAATATGGAATAACTCTATTCTTAATGTTTAATAGAGAATTCATGAATGATGTATATAGAACATTTAGTATTATTAGCCGGGGCTTATAACCTCGGCTTTTTTATTTGAGCTTGCCGAATATTTTATTTTATTTTTTTTATTTTTAAACTGTTATATATGTACAGAAAGGAGAAACAGCAACGAATCACACCCCGGTATATACTTTCGGATTGGGGTATCCCCCCATGACAAAAACAAATTTATTCACATTCAAAGCTCAAAGAACATGAAGAAAATTAATCAAGTTGCTACGATTAACGATGTTTCGTTAAATGAGAAGTTGAAAGAATGGAACGAAGAAAACGAAGCGTTCCGAGTACAACTGCGTATTGCTTATGCTGCTGATAATTCAAAAGATGATGATGATGATGATTTGTTGTCATTGGCTGATTTTGAAGAGGCTGGAGCATCTGTTGGTAAGACGTATACATGTCTTATTAATTTTGACTCGCTGCTTACTGATAAGCACACCGAGAAAGAGCAGGATAAAGCACTTGCAAAGTTGGTCGAGAAATTCAAAGGCAAAAAAGCCCGTTTCTCTACTTTTGACTTTACAATTAGTGAGCTAACAGATGGCAAGGAAAAAGCCATTAATGACGGCACACGCACTTATTCAAGCCTTGCAAATACGTATTTGGGTAGTGTTGAGGATGAAGAAAGCGAATTTAACAAGCTAAAAAACCGGATGCTTGATATGGTTGATAATGATTTCGATTTCGGTCAAGCTGATGCTGATTAGAAGGGGTGGGGATTGGTGAAACAATCTCCCACTCCCCTTTTTTATAACAATCCTACGTAACAGCTCAAATAGGCTGTTTTAATATATAGCTTTTGTGCATAATATTCAAGAGAGATAGTAAAGATTCCATATAAAATTGATTGCACATCTGAGGTTCTAGCCAAGTGTGGCAGTAGATTTGTTTCATTACATATATATCACGGTCTGTGAAGATAGTGATATATTTTTATTTAAACACAGCTAGGGAGTGTATAACATTATCACTGATGAGACCTAGACGAAACTACGGTAAAAATTTGCATCATAGTGTAGTCTGATATTCATTATTCATAAGCATTTTGTGACCCCATAATACAATGGTCTGTGAAGATAGTTGTATTTAACCTTTATCTCATGCGGTACACAAACAAGGATGACGGAGCGCCTACGCTAACGTGATAAATCGTAGGAGTAATGTGGCATTCATGGTCCCAAGCCCATGGCTGCAAAACGTGCTTATGGTACTTGCAAAGCTATAAGATGTCGATTGCGGGACACAGAGGGATTACTCTAATAGGGGACCTAAACATGTCGGTAAACTGTTTATAAAGATGTGGTAAATAAAAATCTGACACAGACGTTTTGACGAAGCACGTATAAGTCAATTTGGTGTTAACGTGCACATCTTAAAATCACAATTAAGTGGGTTTACATGTAAAACTGAGATATGGTAACTACAGCCTATTTGCAAAAGGTGCAAACTGTCAAATGTAGACCTAATCTCTATGACAACCCGGAGAGACGGATAGTGGTTATTATACACTTACTAAAGTAAGAGGGTATACTATGCACGAATTCATTATATGGGTATCGTGCTTGGCTATGTAAAGCGCGCACATAGCGACGGTTCGAGTCCAGTAACCACTACACCTTTTATCGTATCATTTTTAGTTACACAACAGGTTTTATTTCCGTGCAGGTATATCGGTTCGTGAGGATAGATATACCATTTTTATAGATTATTAATCAAAATATATATAAATATGGAAGATAAGAAACATTCTTTTATGGACCAATTGAATCTGTTCTTTGTTGGAGCAGTTATTGGTACTATTATTGGTGCCTGCTTTGGTATGAATGTCTATAAAGGCAAGAGTATTAAGGCAGAGAAAAAAGTAAAGGCGTACGAAGAATACTATAAATGTACTGAGACGCTTTTAGACTCTCTCGACGGAACACGTAATCTTGATTTGATGGACACAGATCTTGAGACAGATTATGGTGCAGATTACTTAGATGCAAAGTCTAAAGTTGATGAACTAATTGAAAAGTAATATGAATGGATTCGAAAAAGGAGGACATACGGAAGACATCTGGTATTCGTAAGAGATACAGGTCAGGACAGTTATATACATACAATCATCATGTATATCAATTTGCACGCGGAACATGTAGTTCGTGTGAAATTACAAAAGATATATGGGCTATGAGTATGTTTTGTCATATATGTCCACCAGCATGTTGCACAAAAATAATCAAATAAAACATAAGGGTTGAGTTGCATCAACCCTAAGTGTTTAATGTAGCCGTAGGGAGTCCAAAGCCTCCAAAGGGAAACCGAATTACAGATGGAACATTTTATACCGAGTGTAAGCGGTAAGTCTTACACAAAAATAACAATGTTTAATTATCAAAATTATGAACATTATCGAAAATTTATTGGGTGAAGGATACCCAAAGTTTGAAACAGCTTTTTATGCTGATGGTAACACAACAATTGTAACATTGTCTCGTACACTGTCTCCTACACACGTTGATTTGGACTCTCCTAGTTATGTGGAGACTAAGTTCAAGAAGATCGTTCCAATTCTTAAGGAAATTGGTGTTACTAAGAATCAGGAGACTGATGAACAGAGCATAAATGTAACAGTTGAGGTTGGTGGTGCATTCAATGATATCAAACATTTGAATCATCTCGTGCATATCGCCACAGGTATTAGCGAAGTAGCAGAGGATAGACTCAGTGAGCCTAATGTAATTAAGGCCATCGGTCTGGATTGTAAACCATTCATTTGCACAGACAATGAATCAGAAGAAGCACAAGCAGACGCATAACCAAGCAGTTAAACCGCAATCAGCAAAAGGGAAACCTGATGCTGAATACCTTAACTACAAGGTGGCTGCTAAAGATGGAGGATCTACAATAATACTCTCTTCTGGATTAAGTAAATGTAATGCCAAATCTTTGGAAAATACTTTGAATAGTTATATTAATAATAAACATTCGAATATTCCAGGAGCTGGTAAAACAAGTGTTAAATTTATAACAATTCATTGATGAGTGCGAAATTATACGAGAAGCCAGACAAACATGGTCCTGATCCACTAATAGCGATAGTCGTGATAATGATATTATTATTCATGACATCGAAGTGTCGTGCACAGCAAAAAGCTGTAATAGACACAATGGCTTGCAAGGTTGAATGTATTAAACAAATAGTACAGAAACCGAGTGCTAACGGCAAAACCGTTAAATATCTAGCTGCATATGTTGATAAGTCAGCAGGATTCTCAGAGATTATTCCAATCTCAAAGAGTGTTGTAGACTATATTAGCACATGCAAGCAATTCTCTATTGAGCCTACACTTGGCATTAGGTTAAGAAATGGTGTAATTACATCTATTGTACGTTATAAAATTAAATTTATACACAAATGAAATTCCAACCAAATGATGTAGTTCGCCGTGTCCTTCCAAGTGAAACAACGGTAGGTGATTTAATGGTTGTTATAGCAAGCACACATGGTAAATGTACTGCTGTTAGAGACGTTATAACCGGAAAGGTCTATATGTATAGATCTAGTAGCCTTGAAAAAGCTGGAGAAACTATAAAGATCATGGTTAGCGAAAAGGATATGACAAGGATAGAAATTACCAAGGGAATTGGAGAATTCTATCATGAAGTATCAGCAGCTTATAATAAGCTGTATGCTAACCAACCAAGATTTATATGTTTTGTACTACCTAGAAAAGGTGCTACTATACGTAGAATATACAAACTTGGAAAAGTAACAAGAGTACTTAGAAAAGTTGGTGAGACTATTAAAGGGCATCAATATGTCTCTGTCAAGAAGCCAATGTACAAGTTACAATTAACTGGTGAACTATGAACAAAAGTCTTAGTCCTGGCAGAATCTACAAAATAAATGGCATTGTTGTTAGGGCTAAACGTCAATACAATTGCAATGGGTGTATTTTTAACAATCCTTTCTCTTGCCCAAAAGTAAACGATTCAAAGGATTTGAACGAAGAGTCACCATCATGCATTGAAGACGGAATAATTTTTATTAGTCCTTAATTATGGCAAAACGTAGAAAAAATGGACAAATGTCTAACGAAGAATTAGAAGTTAGACGACATCATTCATCATTGCGTAAACTTAAATCGCATTGTAGTGATGTAAACGTAGAGTTAAAAGATTATGAATCTGCAAATCCTGATGATATGTGCGTATTATCATTAGAAGATGTAGATTTGGGATCAAGAAAGAGTTATTTAACAACAGATAACGATTCATGGTTTGTCAGTGAAGACGACTATGAAGAGATATCACAAATAGCATTATATTTATGAAAAAAGAATATGGAGAGCTATTTGTATCAATAGCGTTAATAATTATTTCGGCATTCCCTCTTTTTGACTTATTGTCAAACATAACGAATATAACTAACATAAGCGATTTTTCGTTGGTGGTAGTAATTGTTATGTTGATAATAGTTTTGATCTCCAGTATTATATATTTTATATCATATTGGACGGAAAAATTTAACTAAGTTGCATTTCAAGGGGGCGGGTTATACCGTCCCCGAGATTTATTAGGTTAGAGGCCTACGTAACAGTTCAAGTCTGTATAAAATCACAAGCTGGAGAGCTTCGTACTTCGTTATCGTCACAGATGTTTTAACAGTTTCTAAGGGTTGACGTAAAACACAACACGAAACTGTTATTTGGACTTGTAGCTCAGTTGGTTAGAGCAACAGACTCATAATCTGGAGGTCCTAGGTTCAAGCCCTAGCTGGTCCACAATTTATAATATTAGGAGAGAAGAGGAGATATGATTCATACTGGTGTTCATGTCGTTGGTGGTGGAGTATGACCAAAAGCCAGGGCCATACAAGAATATCCTCTCCTAATTCGATACATTAGCTCAGTTGGTAGAGCAATAGATTTTTAATCTATGGGTCATGGGTTCGAGTCCCATATGTATCACAATAGATGATTCCGTGAATCTTTAAAACCCGGATAGTTAACATTTGTTGAATCTCTAATAAATTATCAAAATGAAGAGATTATTTGAAAAGCTTAGCATGTGCTTAATCATGCTTATTGTAGCTGCTACAATGTCATCATGTGACTATGTAAAGCAGACAAAGAGTGAGATAAAACACGATGACTCACTCATGGTGTCAAAGATGATGCAGGATATTGACAATCCTACATTCACCGACTGTTCTGACGTTATAGAGTTTCAGAGATCGGAAGGTCAATGGAGACATCAGGACTCAGTGTTCTTCAGTATACCTGAAAAGGTTATGCGTGATGTGGTATCGGTCTTAGAAAAATCTGGGAAACCATTAACTAAGATGAGTATATCGAACGAGTTCGAGATGAACAAGCATGTATATTTGAATCTTCCTGACAAACAGGATCAATACAATGCGGTTGCTCCTCCTGATATCCCTAACACAGTAGTGGTTGATACTATTATCGACGGTAAGCATGTGCAGCTTATTCAGTCCTCCAGTACTAACATAACGACAAAGGAGGATTAGCTATGAAGCGATACATTATTATCTCATACGAAGGTGCTAACTTGAGCGCATCAGAAGTTGTAACAATAGCTTCACAGCTGAACACAGTTAAGCCTGATGTTAAAGATGTGCATGCATCTACAATGGATGAAGATGAAGTTAGCTCTATTATCATCCGTCACGCAGAAGCTAAGAATGCCGCAGAACTTTCTGTTGTAGAGTCTGCGTGCATATACGTGAAAAAAAGATTTGGCAAGTTCTTTGACTCCAAGATGAAACTTTTGCTTGCATTGTCAGAGGCTATAACAAATGAGCCTAACAATGAATCTCTTATGAATGCTATCAGAGTTATGTCTGGTGGTATAAGTAAGAGAATGCGTGATTCTTACGGTATTTCTACCGATGTTATTTATGTATTTAAAACAGTTCAAGATAACATATAATTATGTGCAGAACACAGCGTAATACTAAGAAAGTGTATCGTCAGCGCCACGCTGAAGCCAAAGCAAAGGCATATAAGCGTGACAAGTTTAAAAACAAGCTAAATCCTTTAGATTATGTGGAAGATTCCAGTGTATACGATCAAAGCTAAGGGAAAGGGTAAGAATACAAAAACATTAGTATTCGAATCCAAGTACCCTAGTGAAAATCAAGCTAAAGATGCTAGATTAGCACTCATTCATTTGGCTAACTGTTCTCACAAAGCTCCATGCGATATCACCATTAATAATAATGGCGCAGTATTCATTAAGAATCCATCCTGGAGTGTGGGAGAGGTAACAATATGTTAATTAATTTTATTTACAAACATTTAAAAACATTATCAAAATGGCAAAAGACACAAAAGGTGCTGCTAAAGAGCAGCAGAACGTATCAGCAGACAACGTAGTAGAGAAGTTGATGAAGGGCAACCTCGTGACCGACATCGCAGACAAGGCGGCAGAAGAGATCCGCCAGGATGAGGAGAAACGCAAGATCTCCCAGGTCAAAGAAATCGTCAAGTGTGCTGACTTCCTTAGAATTAAGGAACTTCTCAATGTCCGTAAGGACCGTGCGAAGGCAAAGATCACTCTCGACATTCTGAAGAAGCGTACAGAATTGTTGGCTCGTCTTTTGGGCAAGGACGAGAATGGTACCGTCGTTCCTGACGACCAGAAGATTACGCCAAACGAATTCCGCGAGCTTTCGCAGAAGATCGATGAGGATCAGCGTAAGCAAATGACCGACCTGAACAAAGAGTATGAAAAGCACGACCGTGAGTTGCGCGACAAGTACCCTAACAGCTGGTATTATGTCAGCTATCAGTTCGATCGCTTCTAATTCTTCTTCTAGTACAAGTATCTTCGTATCACGTACATAGATTCTGAGGTACTGTAGGGGTCTTAAGAAGACGGTGTCAGTGAAAGGGTCTTAGAATGAATTAACATTCTCATCAAGTATCTTAGTATCACGATGAGAGGAAGATATGTGAACCCACACAGTTAATTGGGACAGTAGATCAAACAATATGTTTTGTGCGTATCTTTGTATCGGGGAGATTTGATACTATTATGAAGTTAATCGAACCCTGCAAAATGTATCAAAAATGCTGAATATAGCCCTCTAAGTATCTTTGTATCATGAGGATTCCTATATATTTTTAGCCATGTTTTAATGCGTTCTGAGGCGTTGTAGGAGATAAGTGGAGTAATTAACCACGATGCTGCCGAAAGCGCCTTAGAACGACTCTGAAGTGGCTTAAATCGAATGTTCTGACTGATCATCAGAACATTTACAAGAAATGTACAGTGTGTATGAAATAATCTGGCAAGACCGGCGTTCGACTCGCCGCATGTCCACACGGTTCTGTATGTCTTAATCCGAATAAAGATGTACAATTTGGGCATGTTCTGGCTTTGATTGTCAGAGGATATAAATACATTAAGCACTATACTATAAACTAAACGACAATGTAAATAACATTGTAGACTATACTAACGTAGCGTAAGTTTAGTCTAGGTGTTTCCTACCAAAGTGGAGAGAAGGATTTAGGGTTCGAATCCCTATTTCCTTCCTATTAGTTATGACAAAGGGATATAAAGCGATGATAAAGGACAGGTGTCCTTATGTCGTCAACATCGCATTTAAATGGTGTACAGAATTTGGAAGATTATCTAATATAGGTAAGAAGCCACATGAAAGAATAAAGTATGCTGTAAAAACGCGATGGATAGACCGTGTATACCAAGAAAATGTAGCAATCTATAACACTGGAAGAGGAATACCTCGAACAGATGAAAAGAATGCATCATTAAGAAAAGCGCTTGGAATACATGAGGGGTCTCAAAATTTTAATTTTGCAGACTCTATAAATTTGGAAGGAATCAACAAAACATTCAACTCTGGAGAACGAGCATTTTGGATATGGGTTAATAGTTGGGTAGTATGGTTTCAGGAAAACTATAAATATCTAAAAAACTATTATAACATATCATGTAAATGCGGTAATATGGCTCTATTTGATAACGTATTGTCAGAAAAAGCTAGTTTTCTAGATGAATATTTTGAAGATTTCTCTAAATTTATTAAGAAAACATTTAATTAAACAAAATAAAAATGGAGTATTTCCCTAAAATGCTAATTTACAGAGCTAGTCTGTTAGGCTGCAAAGAAGAAGGTATAGAAAATGTGATTAACTGGTTTCATAATCGCCTTAAAAAAGGCTTTACTTATGAAGCGCACATATTCTGTGCAGGAGACAGCCTAGACGAAAATTGTATATATGAATACTGTTGTAATGAACAGTTGCGTAGAGTTGGTGATTGGATTATGAAAACTATAGTCCTAAGCAACCCTATGAAGTTCAAAACACTTACAACTCGTATGCGTATAGGTTCAGGACTACTTGAAAAGGTAGAAATGAAAACAGGAGGAAAGGATTTGAAAATAATCCTTTTCAACAATTTCGTCAATAACGTTTGGTCGCTATACCGTCAGAAGATGGTGTACGATCTTCCGTTTTATCAGGGGTAGGGTGAGAGAAATCTCCTCTACCCCACAATATGGAGTATCAGCGTATCACTCAATCTGAGATTGAGACCATAAAAGAAGCTCAAAAGGGAAATGAGCTAGCGTTTAATGAATTGTTTAACCGTTACAAAGAGTTCGTCGACAACGTACTCTTTTGTTACGTGAATGACATGGATGAAGCTAAAGATCTTACAAATGTTGTATTTCTTAAGGTTCACCAAAAACTCTCGACGTTCACAGATTATTCGTCTTTTGGCGGATGGCTGAGAATTATAGCTAATCGAACAGCTATAGATTATCTACGAAAAGTAAAGGAGAAATCAATGGAATTAGGAGAAGACTCAGGCCGACTACCTGTCGAATTAACTAATTCTTCAGAAGAAGAAGATCTTGTCAACCTTCTTGAGTACGAATCTCTTCTAAAGGAATTTAAAAAACTCCCAAAGAAGACACAGAAGATTTTTAATCTATTTTACGTAGAAGATCTTACAGTTGATGAAATTAGCAAAGTGCTGAAAATTCCTACAGGCACTATAAAAGCCGCTTTAAGCCGCACTCGTAGGAAAATTAAAAATAACTTAAAAGTTTAACAAAAATGACTTCACTTTTATTATTGATTCTCTCGATTTTTGTAGCTCTTGGTTTCGCAAGATACAATAAGAGCAACAAGTTGTTCTGGATCATTCTCGTAAGTCTCTTGCTTGGTTTTACTGGTAAGAGTATGGTCAATTATGCCTTTGTTGACCATAAAAGTGAAGCCAGTACAGTTAAATCTTCTACAGCTCCCATGCTGGCACCGACGTGCTCATTTCGGGCTTTGGAACCCTCAGAGGGCGCCGGTACATGTGTTGAGACAAAACCAGCAGGTAAGGATAAAGTTGTAGTAGATACTGTTGCTGTGCTTAACTTGGGTGAAGACGAGCATATTAATGTGCTCACTAAACCTCCACGAGATTGGTTAAAAACGAACTTTATATTCGACACAAGTTGAATTTAAGTTAGTTGCCCAGAAAAGTATTAATTAATTTTAGTAAATAACATTTAAAAACATTATCAAAATGGCAAAAAAGAATGGAAAGGGCAATGTAAAAATTGCTCAGAATAACAACAATGGTGGTAACAATGCAGAGGCAGCTGTTGAAGCTGCAGCTATGCTCACAACAACAGGTGGGTCAAGCATGGACCGTAATCACCAGGTAGATTTGTTGAAGATGGCTCACGAACGCTTCTTCTTGGATGAGAAAGCTGCTGAGCACACTGGTTTCCCACAGGGAACTATCGACAAACTCAACCACATTAATGCCCTCGGAATCGCTGTATGCGTATGTAACGAGGTTAAGTATGGTACAAGCGATTTCGCTGTTGTAATACGCAAGTCTGCCCTCCCAGAGCTTACTGAAGCTTTGAAGGAGATTGGCGTAAGTTTTGATGATACAAAACTCTTGCCTTCAAAAGACGATGCCGAAGCAGTTGAGGTTAAAGCTTCAGCTGTAATAGTATCAGAAGAGACCTCAAAGAATCTTGACAAGGATGCTAAAGCTCGTGCTGCAACAGCAGGTAAGGTTTTTGATCCTACAAAGATCAAGGATGAAAAAGAGCTCAAAGAAGCTTTGTCTGGCTTCTTAGCTATGAATCGTGATTCTAAGCTGATGGATAGCATCATGCAGTGTGTGAACTTCTATAAGTCATATCGCTCTATCGAAGCTAAGCGTGCTATCGTGTCTGCTGAGAAAACACTCAAGGAGACTAAAGATAAGGAGTATAAGGCTAACGCTGAGAAGGCTCTCGTTTCTGCAAGAAACGATATGGAGCGTCTCAAGAACATGAGCTTCCATGACGTGTTTCGTAATGTTGTTAACTTCACAGGTCGTGTCGGAACGCTTACTTATGGAATTGGTTCTCACCTCTTCAACGTTACCGCTACGTCAGGATCTCCTGTATCTGCGTTCTGTGAGCTTCGCGACCATTCTACTGACAAGAACACCGGCGTATGCAAGTATACCGATGATCAGATTGCAGACGTTGTAAAGTGCCTTGTAATTATTGGCGCAGACGATGTTCGCTTAAAGGGTAATAGCTTGCTCGAGGCAGAAAACAAGCTGCCAGAAAAGGAGCGTGTCCAGGATCATATTGATACAGCTAACAAGAATATCGCATTCGCTGATAAGGCTACTGCAGCGGTTCTTGCAGCTCCAGGTGAGTTCGTTGAGAACTTGAAGAAGAATTTCTTGGATGATAACAACTTTGCTAAGAAGACTGTCATCGCCATTAAGCGTGCATACTATCGTGACGTTTCTCCAGAGATGATGGCTAAGGTTAAGCCTGATTCTATGCTTGATAACGCTACACAGTATGCTGGTATCATCTCTAACCTGTTCCGTAATCCTTCTGATCCACTCGTAGGTTATGCTAAGGAGAATATTATCGACTTGGAGTTCAAGACCGATGAAGAGATCAAGGCTGAGGAAGAGGCTGATAAGAAGGCAGCTGAGGATAAGAAAAAGGAAGCCAAAGATAAGGTTAAGGCTCAGGTAAAAAAATAATACGGCCAATTAAGAGAACTAGTTCACAACTAGTTGGTCGCATTAAAAGAGCCTTTGATATCCAATGGCAAAGTGAACGCAAATAATTTAACTATCAAAGTATGAAAAAATTAGTGATCACGTTGTTAGGAGCAGCATTTCTTACTATCGGCATGAATATTGCAGATCTTAAGAATGTTCCTCTTCCAACGACAGTGCAGACAGTAGCAGCATCTACTGTACAGCAACCAATGGACCATTTGTTTGGTCAAGTGAATCGTGCTAATCCTGATACAGTTCATGATACCGTTAAGGTAGAAAAGACTGTACCTTGTAACCATAAACAGTTACCTGCAAAGGTAATTGTTAAACGCACCATAATTAAGAAGACAGATACGTCGTATGTACCACTTCTGTATATTATGGAACCTGGAGAAAAGGTCGACTCCACTAATCATGACTCTACCATTCGTAAGGGAGAGCTCCGTGATTATATTCAAATCGCCTCCAATGTGCATAAGTAAACATCAGAACCCTATGTACTATAATTGGGTAAGTACATATAGTAGATCCCATTAGTCTACGTACGAACATTAACTGGATCCGAGAATATGTTAACTCTGTCTTGCAGAGCGAGATCACTCAAAAGGTAGGATGAAATGTATCAAGCATTGAAACAGTTTGATATATGTAGGAGAAGCGTTGTATCAGCTCCTATAATTGCACAGCTGGACTTGTGAGAACCGTCTGGAGACAAGCTGGATGAGGCTGAATGCACCTTAAAAAGATGTAGTGTAATTAAAAACGCATAAGTCCCAAGAAGGGCATATTGAACCGTATCGTAATTATATGTGATAATACTAAGCATATACAAACGTTACACGAGATGAACTATATTGGTCCCCAGTAGGTGAACAGAATTGCATACATGGTATGGTGCATGGTGCTGGAAGAACCGAGGATATCCCAAACAATATAGAAGTATTATTAAGCCGTAGGTAGTGTTTCTAGTGTCCAAAGCTAGTATAAAGGCCGAAAAACTGCATCAATACTGTGGGAGTAATACCACACAGAGTAAACTAAATGAGTTTGCTGACTATACCAAAACCTTACTGTTCGATTCAGTACAACTCCGTTGAAGGGGTGCCAGGGATGGGGTAGAAGTGTCTGATTGTGACCGCCAGGCTTTTCTTGTTTATGCGGTATATAAAAGTAAAACAAGCGCAAGGGTTGGGCAGCCCCTTAATCGAAGCTCTACGGGAGTATCGTACGCGGGTGAAGATCGCGGTGAAAATCTATTCCAGTTGTATTATTAGGATGTTAGGCAATCCGAACTTACAGCCAATTTCTATGAAAATTAAATAGTTCATGAGATTATGATCGATGACTCCGTTACAGTCAAAGAAAATTGATGGAGTGCTATCCTAGAATAAGAAATAGCAAAGCAGGTAGAAAGTTGATTCGAGATATGTCCATCCAGGACCATTTGACCTCCACTTTCATCCAAAACGATCTAGACTAATAGTTTATTTGCACTATGATATACAATATTACATAGTCTCTACAGAGTAGTAAGCTGGTATATTATGTATGCGTATGTTGTATGCAAGAGATATAGATTATGAAAATCTAGAAAGTTTAAAAGATAACATGTTTAACAAAAATTGATGTCCCTTCATAGAGTGAATCTTACGTTGTAAGTAAGGACTTGAGGTGAAGAAATCGAGTGCCAACCGATATGCCAACCATGCTAAAGTATACTGCGCAACATTATATGTAAACATAAAGGTTCGAAGCAATACAGAAAATTGATGGACAGCTTATATCTATGTTGTAAAACGACTGTGTATATTATATGTGTATACTGTCTCTATACATGTATATTACGTTATAAGTGGGTGACAAGATGAAATGTATGGGTTGAATTCCCAATATTCGTGCACTATAAATAGGAGGTAGCAATACCAGTACAGAAAAATTGCAAACATCAGCAAAGATGTAAAAAGCCGTAAAGTCTGAGATGGGTTTGATCCTGAGACATTCCGATAACCAACCGCTGGGTACATGCCATAAGCCGAGTACCGCAGTAAGGAGACCTAGCTGACAGTCGCTTCTAAGTTAGCAGTAGAGATCATCTGCTTTAATAACAATCGTGTAGGAATATCTTGTAAGTATAGTAAGGGAAATACGACCGAGATTCTACATATTTTCGTGGGTTATAAGAATTCTAAGATTCTATGAGTGTTAGTTGCTCTGCAAAATTTCACCAACGAAGATTAGAATAGTTAAGTTAGAAAAAAACGTGAACAAAATAGCAGAAAATAGTTCAGCATTTGATTATGCAAAGGAAGCATTCAAAGCTTTGGACGATGGGCCTGGATAAACCAGTAAATGCTAATTGCATCATACGTATGCAATTCCTGCTGCAAGCCTATTACCCTATTGTTGTAATAGGAAAAGTGCAGCTAAGTCTAGATAAAGCGTCTACAATAGTAGAACTTCCTTTAGAAAACTAAGTACGCAAAGTAGTAACCGAGTATCTTCGTATCAGCGTTGCTTTATTCAATAAACAACGGCAAAGGTGTAGCCAAAATACACCATATTTTTCAATCATATCGTTAGTTAATCAATAACGATATCAAAAAGGATATGATTATGTCAGAAATTAATGTAAACATCGTGGAAACAACTATTAAGTCAAATCGTACCCCACTGAGCATACTCGGTGCAAAAATGTTTGGTCAGGACGTATTTACTCCTCAGACCCGTTTATTCAACCCAGACCATGACAAGGTTTTGGAGCAGGCTAAGCAGAGCTCCAATGTAAACCTTGTACTCAACCGTTCGCCTCGTCGCTTCTCGATCGGCTATATCACGATTGAGTCTATGGTAGCAAAGCAGAATGCAATCGGTGACGTCGTTTGCCGTCTCAATGAGGGCACCGACAACCAGATCGATATACCTCTCGGTGAGAATAGCGCCAAGTTTGGTGAGACCACTGAAGAGGCTGTCAAGAAGGCTCTTAAGGATAAGAACTCTAAGGCTGTGTTCTCAGATCCTAAGGATTTGAATGGCATCCTTAACGACCTTAACCGTGGCGAGATTGCTCGTCTCGATGCTATGATCGAACAGTTGCAGAAGGCTAAGGCACAGTGTGTGTCTGCCATTTCAGCAAATGAGAAGATCGTTGCTGACTATGAGCGTCAGAAGACAGAGTCAAAACCAGCTGATAAGATCGCGTAGAATTCATGGAGACTGTTTTAACTGAGAAGAGCGTTAAGCTTATTGCAGTAATGCTCTCAGAACCGAAGATTAAGGCAGTCGTTTATGAAAAGTTGGACCATACGGAGAAGTACAAAATCTATACCATTAACAATGATGGTAGTATCACTCTCGGTTCAACAAGATTCCATTTTTGGAACAAGATAATCGGCTGCGAGCAAACCTTACCATTTGAGAGTTTCGCTCTCAAGGTATGGGATGCACTAGTGAGTCTTTCCACAGGACTTAACCAAAAAGCCATTATGGAAGGACTATCACAAGAAATTGTGATGAAAGGAGTTAAAGACAAAAACTTTAACTGGGTCGTAGAACGACTGTATGATGTTGCGACAAAAGTATGTCAGAATTCTAGCATTGCTGATGGCGTAGGAGCGGACCCTGCGGGGTCCCGGGTGTCAGGGCCAAGGCTTAACGCTCAGCAAGAGTTTCCTGAGAAAATTGTTATCAATATCAATGGTCGTAAAGAAATTTTGCATGTTAAAGACTGCATAGGTAAACCAATGATTGAGTTGGAGTACGGAATTGTAAACGCTAAACGAATAATGCCATAAACAGAAACATTCCTGCGGGAATGGTGTACGAACTGTGCGCAGAAGAGTACACATTCATGCATAGTATTATCGTTATTGTTTATAACGAAATGCAAAGACGATATTATTAGTTTATATTGAAAGACATCCTTAAACGTTCTCTGCGGAGAATAGGTAATCCGCCCTGCGGGGCAGGGTTGCCAATGGATGTCTTTTATTCTTTATTACAGTTATATGTAATACAGAAACTAGGTAAATGGCTGATTCAAGTAAATTGTTTAATTTTAATCAAACTATATGAATAAGAAATCAATTAAATTGAACTCAGCAAACATCATCACAATCCGTAAGAACATTGATATCACTATCAATAAGTATTGGCGAATTATTCGAGCAGAGAACCTCATGTCTAAGAAGGCAATTGCAGCAAAGCAGGGTTCTGGCTTAGATCTCAAGAGCTTGTATAACCAGATTGTACAGCTTAGTGAGAAGCGTATTATGATTAAGGGTATTTTGGTAGCTCTTAATACAGGTACAACTACATTCTCTTACGAGGATTTTAAGAAGACAAATAACTATAGTATTTTCGCGGCATGCGAGGCAAAGGAGGCAATAGCACAACTTAAGATGATCAAGACACTTGATCCATCAACTAAGGCAAAGAAGGGATTGAAGGCTATGCCTAAGCGTGAGGTATTCTCATCAGCTAAGATTGCCCAGCTTATCCATGAGCAACAACTACTAGCAAATAAGTTTGACGCTAATCTTGAGAAGTTTAACAATAAGACTTCTATTGAGATTAAGGATACTATTGCAGATAAGTTCGAGATGGATCTGGCAGCTTAAATGCTATAGGTTCGAGACAAATATAAGGGTCGCCGAAAGGAGTAAGATCGAGGCTTACGCGAACCACAATAAGGAATCCCTTGCCTTAAAAATAACATTATTAACACATTAAATTATCAAAATTATGTCAAAGAAGAATAACAAGAAGAACCTCAAGAAGGTTCAGGCTAAGATAGGAACTACACCAGTTAAGGCTGAGGCAGCTAAGAAGGAAGAGTCTAATGCTGCTAACGAGACAATAAAGAACATTGAGAAGCGACGTGCTGCTGACGCAGAGAAGGCTAAGAAGCATGCCGAACTCAAGGCAGCTAAGAAGAAGGCTAAAGCCAAGAAAGAAAAGGCTAAATATGCTGCCTCTAAAGCTCGCATAGAGGCCCGTAAGGCTCGTAGAAAGAGCATCATGGATAAACTGATCGACTCCAAAAAAGAAAAGGCTTCAGAGCCTGTTAAAATCACTCTTGAGGACCGTTTGAAGAAGCAGGAAGAGCGTCGTAATGTCGCTATGGCTCGTCATATTGCATCAGTTACCCGTCGGTGTAAGCGTATGCATCTCAACGATGCCGACACAAAGAAGGTGATAGACATCGCAAAGAAACAGTGGGACAACGCTACTGTATACAATATTACAGTTGTATGTGATTCTATTCTGAAAAAGAAGAAGGAGCTCGAGAAGCTGGTAAAGGATTGCGGCATTAAGTCTGCATGTATTACTAGCTCTACAGCATTCTTTAAGGATGTGCCAGCAAGTGTGGTAGCAAAACTTCGTAATCTTGTAGGTGATGCTACATTCTATCAGTATCGTTCTGATGATAAGTCTCCATTCGAGGAGGCTGGCATAGATATGTCAGGCAATCACAATAAGCACAAGAAGGGAGGTGATCCTCATACTATCGAGTGCTCAAAGAACGCAAGTGTGAACTTCTACAATCTCCGTAAAGCCAAGAAAAAGGCTAAGGAGACGCTAGAGAAGAACACATATAACTTCCGTCACGGCTCTAAGGCCGAAAGGCGCAAGATCCGTCGTGGGCTCAAAGTTAAAGCTAAAGCCGTAAACAAAAAGCCTACGCAAGTTAAAGAAATTAAACAAAAATCAGTTAAACAAGCAGCTTAATCATAGGAGGCAACGTTATGAATACCCAGAATAATCAATATTTGGACGATTATGTTGAAAAATATCGTGACATCAAAAAGAAGTGGCTTAAGGACTTTAACAAGTCTCACGGAACTACTTCTAAGTTCTGTAAAGAACATGGTATCCATGGTCTTTCCCGGAAGAAATCTTGGTTCATACTGCTCAAGCGTGATTCGATCAAAATTGAATCTCGCAGAAAGGTTACGAAGCTTAACCGTATCGAGCTCATGGAAGGATATGTTCAACACAAGTTGCAGAAATGGGAGCGAAAGCACCCATGCCCGGTTAAGAAAGACGACTTGTTCTACTCGCAGCAGTTCCCAGTTTGGGAAGCAGAAAAGAATGCTGCAGAAGAACATATTAGAGACTTAGTTGTCGCTAAATATGACAAATTACAACTTGTAGGACGATTCAAACATTCGGACGACAAGTTTACTGAGCAGGAAGTTGCTCAGATAAAAGATAATGGCGAGACTGTTAAACATGGAGGAGTAAACAATCTTCCAGAGAATAGTAAAGTCATCAAGATGGCTCGTAAGGAGACAAACAAGGTAAAAGCAAAGCGAAGTAATCTTGTTTGTACAAACCTTAAAGACCATCACAAGAAGACAGGACGACTCCTGTTACCAGGCGCAAATAATATGCGAATGGCAGCTTAAGGCGTAACTTCTTCAAAACCGACCAGGACACCACTGGTCACCCTAGTGTGCTCCGAAAGGATATGACTGCGAGGTGCAAACCCTCACTAGGGAACTATGATAGTAAAGGAAAGACCAGTAGTTCTATATGACATAGAAGTTTTTCCAAACTGTTTTCATTGTACTTGTAAAGATTCAGAGAGTCATAAACTATATAAATTCGAGATATCCTGTCGTAAAAATCAACTAGAAAAACTAGTTGACTTCTTCTATACTAACAGAACTGATCATATAATGTGCGGCTATAATAACAAGCATTATGATGACATAATCATAAGTTACATTATATATTTCTGCAGTAGAATGAAGCGACTAGGATACTCGAGAATTTGTAGTTCTCTCTACTATCTTAGTAAAGAAATAATAAGTTCGGAAAAAACAGGAAATATTGATAAGATCAAAGTATATAAGTATGCAAATTACTTCTATTCATTTGACCTTATGTTGATGCTCTATAGTGCCAAACAGCAGAAAAGCTTAAAAGAAATAGAAATACTATTACATATGCCAAATGTACAAGAGTATGAAGGAAGCTTTGATATGCAGATGCAGGAATGCGATATTGACGCTATGATAGAGTATAATATGAACGACGTAGAAGCTACTGAGACTTTGCTTAACAAAGTAAAAGAAGATGTAGAGCTACGTCTTGAAGTGGAAAAAGAATGGGGGTTTGATGCACTGTCGATGAGTGGTGTACGATTTGGAGAAGAAATACTCTTGCGAAAGACTTTAGACATTACCAACACAACAAAAGACGAGCTGAAAACTCGTACTCGAAAAGTCGGAAACATTTGTCTAGGTGATATCATACTCCCATTCATACAATATTCTAATCCAAAGTTGAAAGAGGTCTTATTGGATGTAAAGAATGCTACTTGCAACGCAAGTAAGTCTGATAAGAAACAAGAAAACTATGAGAAGAAGTTTGTTCTCTCAAACATTTGCTACTCTATAGGTGAAGGTGGTATACACACCATCAACGAACCTAGAGTCTACAAACCTACAGCTGAACAGTTTATAGGACACTCCGACGTTACGTCTATGTATCCTTCGTTAGCCATTATAAACCATTGGCTTCCAGTTCACTTAGGAGAAGATTTTTGGAATGTGTACAGTGCTCTATACAAGGAGCGCTTGGCTGCCAAACGTAATGGAGAGTTATTGAAGTCTAAGGCATTTAAACAGGCTCTCAATGCTCTTACAGGAAAGATGCAACAAGAAAGTAGCTGGGCTTATGATCCACTTAACGTATACAAGATACGTATAAATGGACAACTTATACTACTTATGTTAGTGGATAGGCTTCTAGAGTTGAATTGTAAGATTGTACAAGTCAATACAGATGGTGTCGTCTACATTGCCAACAAATCCGACCGATTCGCAATAGCTAATGCAATTAAGGAAGTTGAGCAATTAACCCAGTTAACATTCGAATCCGATGATTACGAGTCGTTTTATCAGTACGACGTGAACAATTACTTTGGTGTTCACAAAGGATATTCCCAATCTGGAGATCCAAGACTGATAGAAAAGAAAGGCAAGTTTATCACAGAAATTGGTCTTAACAACAGCATGACACCAGTTGTTATCTCCAAAGCTGTGATAAACTATTTTTTGAACAACGAACAGATAGACAAGTTTATTAAGAAGGATAGAGATATCCGTGATTTCTTGATGTCACAAAGCGTAAACAAGGAATCAAAAGTTGAGTATGGCGGAAAACAGATTCAACGTATTAATAGATATTACGCGTCAAGCAGTGGCTACTACCTTATACGAGTTAAGGATAAAATGTACGAAAATCGTTCTGAAACAAAAATAACAGAATACGGAGTACGACTTCTTAATAAGATAGATGCCACGCCAATAGAAAAACGTCATCTGGATTACCAGTACTACATTAGCAAAGCAAAAAAGATAGCTAGTGAGTTTGTTAATCGCCAGTTGACAATATTCGATGATTAATCGTTTATCAACGTATATAAGATGATTATTGAACTAAACACAAAACTCCTGGACATTCCAGGATTAAATTCAAATCAATTAATATTCCTAAGCTTGGTATTGGATAAGAATCAAAAAACTTATAATCAAGACGTCCGCAAAATTGTCAGCCTAGTTAGCGACGAAGAAATATCAAACTTAATTTCTCAGGGACTTATTACCTCGATAGAGAGAGGTAAGTCAATTACATATCATGCAACAGACACGCTTAAGGATATAGTACGCCCTAAACAGGACTATTTCGATCTGTTCTATGAAATGTACCCAATATACGTTCTACGACCAGATGGTACCAAAAACTATCTGAGAGCCAACGTTAACAAGTGTAGACATTTATTTAATGTCTATGTAGGTCAAAGCGAAGCTATGGCTCAACATCTTATTCAGTGTCTCGACTTCGAAATGAAGAAAAAGACTAACGAGGGTAAACTAAGTTATATGAAGACGATGTGGAGATGGCTCGTAGACCATCAATGGGAAGAATCTGAGGAAGAAATGCAAGACAACTCTAAAATTGAGGAATCGACTTATGGAACAGAACTTATCTAATCTTATAAGGCCAATGTCAGTTGTAGCCCAAGAGGCGATAAACTACATATCTGGTCGTAGAGATCACTCTATAACATCTCTAAAGACTAGATGGGCTAAGTTTAATAAGCAGTGTATGGGAGGTATTGAACCTAATACCGTTTACACCATAGCTGGTATTTCAGGAAGTGGTAAGAGCTCATTCGCAAATGAGATCTCAACTGATATTGTTGATTTGAATCCTGGTGAAGAAATAGTAATTCTGATTTTCTCATTAGAGATGGTTGGATTTAGGCAAGTTGGAAGAACGCTTTCTAGTAAGCTTAGGAAAACGACTTCGACTTTGTATAGTTCGGAAACGGACCTAGATGACGATACCTTCAGAAAAGTCATCTCAGTATCTAATCAACTAAAGGAGTATCCTATATGGTTTGTAGATAATCCTACAACTCCCAAGGAAGCAGAAGATATTATTAAGTATTTCTATAATACATACATAAAGGGTACCGATAAGCATTTTGTGATAATGTACGACCATGCTCTATTGACGAAGCCTATAGGCAGCGTTATAGAAACCATGCAGGAACTCGAAAGAGTTTTCATAAGCGCCAAAAAGTATCCTATGACATCAGTGTTACAACTAGCACAGATGAATAGAAATATTGAATCACCAGAAAGAATAAACAATCCTTTGTCGCATTATCCTATGAGAAGCGACATTTCATCTGCTGATGCTTTATTTCAAGCTAGCGATTATGTTATAGTTATTCATAGACCTGAAATTCTTGGAATACAAGAATACGGCCCGAGCCATTTACCTACTCAGAACAAGGTGTATTTACACATCTTGAAGAATCGAGACGCAGGAAAGCCCTGCATACTTGAATTCCAAAATGACTTAGCATATAACAACTTGATAGAAAGTTAAGCAATTAAAATTTAGGCTGAATTATGACAACATACGATATTAAGTTTACTGACAACAACATTAAGAACACTAACAATGGTAACATTTATTCTCAGATTCTCGATGATATTATTCTTTCTACTGTAAAGAAGAACAACTCTTATTTGTTTAACACAAAGAAGAAGGACGACGATCTGATTGATGCAATGTTCAACGAGTTGGATCATACTTATATCTACAAGCGCGACAGTTTGTTCGCAGAGGCTTGTAAAATCCTTGCTAACTATGGCAAGAAGAAGAGTATCATGAAGGGTATAAAGCTCGGTAAGATTTATCGTCTTGAGAACGGTCTCCCTATCATTTTCTACAATGATGAGATCCAGATCGGTACCGATATTTATAGTTACTCTGATTTTAATGATTACAACTTCATCTCTTCACTTAGTCCAGAGATTAAGAAGACAATCATTAATATTAACATTAAGCTTTAATTAAAACTTTTAGTATCATTGTATCATGAGTTTAACATTACCTACTAGTAAAATTCCTGCAGTTTCTGAAAATCCTAGATATCTTATACTCTATGGTCTTCCAAAGGCTGGTAAGACATCTTGTCTTGCACAGCTGGATAATAACCTTATCATAGACCTTGAGGGAGGCTCTGTCTTCGTTGATGCGATGGCCATCCAGTGTCGTACGATCAATGATTTAGGAGAAGCAGCAAGTGCCATTCGTGCCAAGAATAAAGAAGTAGGTCATAATTTCTATAAGCATATTACTATCGACAATGCTACACGACTTGAGGATATTTGTATGAGCTATGCTTGTACACTCTATCGCCAAACTCCAATGGGTAAGAAATGGGACGGTACAGACGTAACAACACTACCTAATGGTGCCGGATATAAGTATCTTAGAGACGCAGTAAAGAAGGTAGTTGATATGTTCCGAGATTTGTGTGACGAATTTATTCTTGTAGGTCACGTTAAAGACACCGTAACTGAAAAGGATGGTGTTGAAATTTCTGCAAAAGAGCTTGACTTAGTTGGTAAGCTGAGTAAAATCGTGTGTGGATTAGCCGATGCGGTTGGTTATGTATATCGCAAAGGAAATGAAACGCATATATCCTTTAAAGGTGGTACATCTGATACCATTATGGAGGCTCGTGCAAGACACATAGCCGGAAAGGATATCGTTATTGCAGAAGGTAATGAAGATGGGACACTTACAACACATTGGGATAGAATATTTAAGTAAATTGATATATCGGTTCGTTCGATCAGCAGCATACTATGCTGAGAATAAACTTGATATGTTAGCATTACGTATATTAAAATAATAGAAATTATGTTTAGTACAAAGACAGCCGCAATTAGCAACGAAGAATTTAGTAATAGTAGTTATATGCCAGTAGGCATCAACCAGAACGTCACTCTTAAAGAGGTAAACTGTAACAAGTCTCCTCAGGGTCTCGATTTCCTCGAGATAGTATTTGAGAATGAAGATGGTCAGACAGCTACTATGACAGAGTGGAAGAATACAAAGGGAATGTATATTAAGACAGACGAAGACTTGCAAAAGCGTGATAACGCTCAGTTTGGACGAGTTTGTCAGATTCTTGATTGTTTCTACCCACAGAGACCAGATGCAGAGCTTTCTACATTCAAGGAAATGATTGACTGGACAAAGCAGATGCTTGATCCTATGATTGCTACTAAGAAAAAGCTCCGTTTGAAGGTTATCTATGACAAGAAGGGCTATACTCAAGTAAGTAAGCTCGGAATCTTCGTTGAAGACATGTCTAATGCAGATTCGCAGATTAAGCTCTTTAAGAACGATCTTATGGAGCGACCAGTTGTTGCCGATAAGGAGAACAACGATCCGCTTAACGTGCCACCAACAGTTACTCCGGAAACTGCGGATGCAGCAGGCGCATCAGATCTTCCCTTTTAAGGGGTTTACGCCTGAAGAAATAGAAATACTACTTGATTGTATGAAATCCGGTAGATGGTTTTTATACTGTCTACATAGCAGGAGTGTCAAACTATACGACAAGTGGATACACCCAGGGAGGTAATACTGCCATGAAAGGGTGTTGGTGGAGCTAGGTAATTCAGTTACCCTATGGAGGTGAAATGCCTCCAATAAGGCTCGCAGGGTGTCGTGAGACACAAGCATGGACGTATGCGAAAACTATCCAAATCGTCGTTTTTATCATGTTTTGTTGTATAGACAAATAGTCCAGTAGGGTTCAAATCCCTACAGAGCCACACATTTCTGATGATAAGAAGAGCTACAACTTGTGAAAGTAATAGCTCTGTCCGCCTGTGAAGGCCGATATTATCTATGATGCACAGTTTACCTGGCATCAGATTTCATACGCGTGTACGCTACGTAAGTGCGGGTTTGAATAACCTAAAGTCCGAGCTTAGCATCTCCGTAAACTGCTATACGTCCGTCAACGTAGACCTGAGCATGTCATTAAACTGCTCAATTTGCTTGTATACACAGTATTGGTAAGCTGGGTTGCTAGTAGGTGCATATGCATTAACTCATGAAGTCGACTAATGAGTTTTAACGAAAGCTTCGGTTTAAAGGTTCGATTCCTTTTACAAGCACTAACTTATAAGTTATGTATAGTACTAGAACAGCGATTACTATGTCCTTGAAAGACATCTTGGACAAAGTGAATGATTTAGACATCTATACGTATTGTTTAGGACAGTTTAAAGTTGGAAAACTTATGAATAGTCCTTTAAGGTCTGGAGATAAGAATCCTTCATTTGGAATATTTCATTCCAAAACAGGAGGGTTGTTATGGAAAGACCTTGGAACTGGAGAGTACGGAAACTCTCTGAAGTTCCTAAAAGAATACAAAGGTATAACGACTAGAGAAGAGCTTGAACGAGAATTATTGAGAATCGTACGCAGAATAAATCCTAACACAACCGTAAGGACAAATACGTACGATAAACCGAAAGGAGATACCGATATCGGAATAGTTCGACAGCCGTTTACCAATGTAGACAAACAGTACTGGAAACAGTTCGGAATACATATTGATACACTAAAAAAGTTCAATGTGTTTAGCATTAAATACTTTCTTTGTAATAGTATCGTCCGAAGTATCTACAAAGAGAATAGTCCTATGTATGCATATAAAGTGTATGATAAGTTTAAGATTTATCGTCCACTTGCTTCCAAGTTTACTAAATGGCGTACCAATCTGACGAATCGGCACGTACAGGGATTATCCGAATTGCCTAAGGAAGGAGGCGACTTACTCATAATAACAAAATCACTGAAAGATGTGATGTGTTGCTACGAGATGGGTTTTAATGCAATAGCTGCTGCTAGTGAAACTGTGTTTATACCTGAAGATATACTCAGATCTCTACGTTCCAAATGGAAACATATAGTTATACTGTATGATAGAGATCAAACCGGTATGCTTAAGGCTAGACAATATAGTAAACAATACAAAATAGATGCTTTTTTCATTAATAAGAAATTTAAAGCCAAAGATCTATCAGATGCTGTTCGTGACAACGGATTTAGCACCATGAAAGACTGGTTAACAAAAACGTTACAGAAATATGATTGATGTAGTAATAGGATGCCTATTAGGTGTGCTGGGAGGTGCAGTAATGTCTCCTCTATTGCATAAATGGCTTACAAAGAAGCTGACTAAGAAAATTCATCTTGATAAAGGTGGATTTATGCGTATTTATCTTCCAAATAAATTGCAGATGACTATCTGGGATAGTTATAGTGATGATGGATGTATATGCGCATGTGTCCATTATGAAGGTGAACAAAAAGTAACTGATGGCGAAATTGTCTATTTTAATAAAACTTCTGTATCTAAAATAAGAGGCAAGAACTTTTATTATGATAGGCAAGAAATCTAAAGGCAGAGTACGGAATGCGACAAAAGTCGATAAGTATGGTCTCCATTTTAGGAGTAAGCTCGAATGCTATACTTATGAAGCTTTTATGAAAGCTGGAATACCAGTTAAATATGAGCCAAAGCACTTCGTATTACTGGATAAATTCGAGTATTTAGGCGAAAAAATAAGGCCTCTAACATATCTACCTGACTTCATAGGAAATGGGTTTGTAGTAGAATGTAAGGGCCTTATGGGAGATTCATTCCCTCTTAGATGGAAATTGTTTAAGCATTATCTTAAGCGACATCGAAGTAAAATGAAATGTTATCTCGTACGTAACCATAAACAGGTAGACGAGATGATAGAAGAGATAAAAACCAATATTTGAGTATTATAATATCAGTAAATATGGAAAAGAAATTTTTGAAAGTAGGTAAGAGTATAAACTTTAAGTTTAACACAGAAGGTCTTGAGTGTGATTTGACTCCAGGAATTGTTTACAATATTAATGTAGACCGTTATACTGATGCAATCTCACTCGAAGAGACTAGTGGCTTATCTTTACCTTCTAAGGTATATTGTACACAGCGTGACGAACGCTTTATAGACAAGGTTATTAATAGCTATAATTTGTCTGAAAGCGGATTTACTGGTGTAATGCTTGCAGGATTAAAGGGTTCTGGAAAGACTGTGATGGCTAAGGTAATTGCCAATAAAAGCGGTCTTCCAATTATAAATATAGACAAAAACATACGTCCATATATCCTTAGAAATCTTGTAGGAAAACTTGGTGACACAAGCGTTTGTTTCTTGTTCGACGAACTTGATAAAGTTCTTGCGGATTATGACGATTCTGTATTGTTACAGGTATTGGATGGTTCTGATACCAAGGGTAAGCATATGATTTTGTTTACCTGTAACGATGACAATGAGATATCAGAATACCTGATAGACCGTTGTTCTCGTATTCGTTATTGGCGTGAGTTCGATGAGATGTCTCCATCTCTTATAATGGAGGTATTGAATGACAAGCTTAACGACAAGAAAGAAGTTAAGTCTTTAACAGATTTTATCAAAGACAACTTCGAAGTATGTAGTTTTGATAATATAGCATCTTTCGTAAAGGAAGCTAACGATTACCCTACTACAACATTCGAAGAGTTGTTTGAGGATATGAACCTTTCGTCTAAGGGTTCTATAAAGCCTCATCCAAGAAGAAAGGCTAATGCAAAGTGCCTTAAAGAGAAATTTGATAAAGTTTGTGCAGGATGTTAATGATTACACCAGAGTACAAAATACCGGAATACGACATTCCATATTACGAAGATAATACACGCATTAGCAATAGTGCGATAGGCTGGTTCTTGAATAAAGGGCCGGCCTATTTTCGTAATATGCTGGATGGTAAAGAAAAAGGCTTAGATTTGCCACAGTTACGTAAAGGAACCATGATACATGAGTTCCTGCTTCAACCAGATCAATTCTGGAATGATTACGTTCTGTTCGATGGCGATAAGCCTAAAAGTGCGCAAGCACAAAAGTTCTGTGAAAACTTAATAAATACCGTTGAAATAGAGCTAAATAAACAGCTCTCAGAAGCCTATCGCAAGTCTTATAGTATAGTTGGCAAGAGTGAAGATAAAATCCTCTCAGAAGCGCTTAAAATAAGCGTAGAATATAAGGATTATATCGAAGCTATTAAGTCTAAGAAAATACTTATATCTCAGTATGACTTAGACCAGCTTATGAAGATTCAGCATAATGTTGGAGATCATAAGCTAGCAAGACAATTAATACGAAGAGCTGGTGATCATGGAAATATACATGTATACCATGAGTTCCAGATAAACTGGGACTATTTGGTTGAAGACGAATTGAATCATGGAGCACTTACTCCTGTTGCATGTAAATCATTGCTTGATAGTTGTACATTTAACTTCGATACAAGAACGTGTACAATTATGGATATTAAGACTACGGCTAAGTTATGGCACTTTGAAGACAGTATGAAAGAATTTGACTACTGTAGGCAATTGTGCTTTTATAAGGATGCTGTATATTGGTATCTTGCAAATGTACTAGGAATAACTGATGAATTTGATAAATGGAGATTTGAGTTTTATATTATTGCCATTGATACAACTGGTAGTAACGAAATAAGAGTTTTCAAATTAGATTCATGTCAGGTTAATTCTAGAGAAACGGCAATATGTAATTTCATGAGAGTGTATTTATGGCATTTAGGAACAGATAAATGGGACCATAGCTATGATTACTATACTGGAGACGGTAGTGAAACTTTAAACCTATGAGTAAAATGAAAAACGAAACTTTGAATGCTGAAGTGTTAGAAAACACATTTAACGTTATGAATCTTGAAAATACACTTAACGTAGACGATTTTGAGAATTGTGCTACAGGTGAAGAATTAGAAGCAGCAATTTTGAATGTTTAATAAAGAGAAGTTTAAAAATAACTCTATATTTGTAGTTCCATATATAATAACAAATAGGGAATTATTAACTACAAATGCTCTTTATTCTTCAGAAATAGTGACAGTAGGGGAAAAGAAGTATATACGACTTCTTTATAATCCTATTTCCGTTGCACAGCGTTATTGGATATACAAACAATCTGAGAGTGAATATTATTTTGACTCTAAGGTTGATGTAGAATCCAATAGTAAAGTTCTTCTTGAAGTTTTGTACGAAATACCGAAAGCAAAGAAAGCTGAAGTGTCTTGTATAGAACAAGGTGGATTTGATATTCTAACAAAGCAGAATGTAGTTGATAACGCAATATACTGGGGATACTATTCCCCAGAAGTTTTGAATTAGTGAATAAATAAACCCCGGCCACTCGTGAGAGCAGTCGGGGGCTTTTTTATTTATTAAATTTATCTATAGCCCAATTGTATAATGGGTCATCTGAAGATTTATTTTGAATGATTTGATTTTCGTAATAGCTTCTTTTACTCTTTGAGTCAAGAATTTGTTCATAAGCATGATGAAATGGTGTTGCTTTAAACATATCTCTTGAAGCTTTATTCCATTCAGTATCTGTAAATGGAATATTGTAATCAGAGTATATACCTCGCTATATACTTGGATCATAATCGTTAAGGGAGCCACCTAGGAAAGTATCCAATAGCGATCCTCGAGGCATAATGGAATATAATGCGTATTCCGGAACGGATTTGGCAACGTTCTAAATAGCATCCAAAGTACCAGTTTGGGCTGATACTGTCTTAAAGTTATTTAATGCATCATCGAAACGATAAGGAGTAAATACCTCCCATTTTGTACGTACAGCAATATATGCAAGTAGCTACATTAATTTATTATCATCATCAGAATCTGCATATGCACATATTAAGGCAACAGCAGGGCAAACAACTAATTTATATAAAGCAATTTCAGTTGCAAGACGTTTTAATTGCTGACGTCTAAATCTACATAATCTAGCCTGGCTTTCGGACGAATTATCGTACAAATATCTCTGCAATGACCTAGAATTTTTAGCTCTAGCGCCCAATAACGCACCAATTGCAGAACCTATAGCGACACCAGCCATAGGACCAACAATAGGCAAGAATGATCCTAATGCGGCACCTGCTGCAAGACCAGTTAAGATTGATTTCTTTCTGTTCATCTAGAAATTCTAGAGGTTTACTTCATCAGAATATCCTTTAGACAACACATTAAGTAATTGTAATCCAGACCTAAATGATCCACCTTTAAACTACTGAGTAGAATTATCCCATACAGTATCTCCAAATCTTTCTTGAAGCATAAGTGGGAAATATTGTCTATGAACTAAAACTGCAGCACCTAATGCATTTGTTGTAATAGCAGCCTTCTGAGACTCAGTAGCCATACCATCTGCATTTTCCGCATATCTTTCAACCCTTGCATGAAGTGTCTCCTATATCTACTTGTACTGTTTATAATACTGCTTATCTACAGTAAGCTTGCCGTTCTCTTCTTTCATTATAGACAGTAAGCTCTTGCCTTTCTTCCACTCTTCAACCTATCTTTTAGCTTCTTCTGGGTTAAGGATATTATTCATTATTATGTCATCCTTAGTTGTAAACTCTCCATTGTAATATCTGTAAGACATTATTGTAGCAATAGCTATAGGAGCCTTAGCGCAGAAATCAAACATAGTAAGTCCACCAAATGCCCAGTTATGAGTTATGATGTTTATATACTTATTTCTGTTTGAATCCTTCATCTTTCTCTCAAGCTAACTTGCTATATTAAAATGCTCCATTATAAGCATTAACAGGTCTTTAGAGTTATGATTTTCTATATATCTTGCACCCATACCATTTTTTACCAAATGATGTAAGACAAATCTAGTTGCAGCGCAAGCATCTGAAAAACTATATTTCTATCCAACTATAGAATTAACTATATGTGCCCACATAGCAGTAGTAAAACCAGTTCCAGCCACAGCTATATTACAACCAAGGTTCACAAGTGTTGTAGCAGCTCTGAATAACTAAGCTACCTTACCCATATTAACCTATCTACCGAATATATTAACCTACATTCTTGACGAGCGTATATTATATAGGTTCATATCCAAGAATTTTCTAGCAGCCTTATACGTATTAGAAGACTTTCCTGTAACATTTCTAGTTGTTCTCTTAAGGTTACCTATACTACCGGTAATTGATACCTTTTCATGATTTCTATTCTCAATCATGTCTACCATAGATTCGCATGTAGCTTCTATTTGCTTCTTGTTCTTATACTTCTAAGACTAGTTGTAGTACTCTCCAAGTATACCTATTAAATCAGACGAAAGCTATGATGGATCCTTAAGCCTTCTGGTATAATACTGTGGTATCATGTTAAGTTGTCTACCATCTGGACGTTCTCCGCTTATTTCGCTACCGAATGTAGGGTCTTTTGAGTTAATAATATCTCCAAACTGATCCTAGTCAGACAATGCCTAATCAATAAACTATCCGTATGTACCATCTTGTTCCCATCCTTTCTCTCCAATACCAACTGCATCTTTAAAATATTCTCTAAGAGCGCCTCCAGAAGAAGATGGATCTACATTACCAGTTTTAATAAAGTCCCAAGCCATTCTCCATTTACCACTGTGCTTTTTAAGGTATTTAAAGAATGAACCTGTTATCTACGGAAGAAGGTAGTTGTCTACATAGTTTCTGTTTATCTGTAACTCATTAGACTCTTTGATTGTTTGATACGTCTTATCATAAAGAGCTTTAAGAGTCTTAGATTTCATGATCTTATTATACTACTTAGAATTGTCGTATAATTCCTTTTTTGGTACAAATGCCTATCCATAACTCTCGTCGAAATCTTTATCAAGCAAATCGTTATTCTCATCAGAGTTAAGGTAACCGTCTCCTGGCAGAACCTCCATAAATCTATCATAGTAAGCCTACTTTGCTACGACTTTTCTAAACCAAGGTTTAGCCTGCCATGATATTTCTCCATCTACGTCCTCTACTAGTCTACCAGTATTTCTTTCAAATGTATCAAGATAACCTGGCTCGTCCTTATCTCTAAGAACAGCTAATCTACGCATTTCTTTATATACATCAGTCAATGAAGACTTAGCATATTTTCTAAAAATTTTTGCACGATTTTTAGCAAGCTTTTTTAAATCTTTATCTTCTTTTACAGCTTGCTTTCTAATCTTAGCTAATTCTTTGTCTATAGCTTGTATTTTATTCTATATAGACTTCTGTAATTTAGAAGGATTTATATCACCTGTGTTATAATCTCTATATGTAGACAATATATTATACTTCTGTTGCTATAACTCTTCGTATCTAGTTCCATGGTCGCTAACTCCATCTACAATTATTGCATATACAGGCTTTTCTGCTTCCTTATCGATGGTTTCCCAAAGTAATGCTTTACCAGTCTCTTCGTTTACCTTAAGCCTAGTCTTACTATTTCTTGAGTCCCATTTTCTAAGTTTATTGAAATCAAAGTTACCATCTTCGCCTTTAGCCATTTCTTCAAGACCGCCGCATTCCTAGATAACTTTATCTCTGTCAGCCTACCATCTCTTTGTATCCTTCTTAACTTTATCTGAAGAATTAAAGAGAGTCTCGTTCAGTTTCTAAAGCTCTTTTGCTATACGATATTCTGGAGTTCCTTCTATCTTAAGCTCTCCGTTTATATCATAGTCAGAAGCTAACTATTTCTTTTGTATATACAAACCTCTAAGTGTATTCCATTCAGAATCTGTAAGTCTGTCAAAATGATAGTTTCCAAACTCGTCTTCACAGCTCTACTTTATGGCTTTAATCTATATTTGTATAGAATCACGTGCTCTCATAGTATCTGCAGAAAGATTTGCAAATGCTTCGTAGTATTCTTTCTTATATTTCCTATGACAATTTTTGCTTAACCAATCATTTACTTCTTTACTCCATTTTACACCATCATCACCTTTTGGCTATTCTCTATTAGATGGATCTAATCCGTATTTGAGATTAAGCTTTTCCATGAACTACTATCTCTTTCTGACAAATTTACCATAATTAAGGTCTCTTACTAAGTAGCCTGTAGTAAATCCATTATCATCAACCTCATAAAGATCAAGAACACTTTCGCCAAACTTAAGCTATTCTTTAAGCTGCATAAGTTCTACGACTCTATCATGGGTATCTCTATCAGCTTTATGAGTAGCCTTATCTATAAGATAAGCCATTGCTCTTAAAGCTTCATCTTTAGCAGAATCCATAGAACCTACAGTAGTATAGAACCAATTTGTGTCGTATCCTATAGTCTTAAGGTGGTTGATGTAATCTGCTATTGTAGGAGAATGAACATCGTTACCTATCTATGCAAATCTCTTCTTCATGTTATTGATGAGAATTTCCGACATAAGAGACGTTGCATCTGCTGCTACAGCTTCAGAACTTTGTACAATCTATATTATTCTTTGTATATCATTAAGTGTAGCCCTATCCTATTGTGGTTTATCCTCAAGTTCTTTTATGAGTAAATCTATTACAGTAGGAGAATTAAGAGCACTGTTAATCTCTGATAAAATCTTCTAATATGTACCAAAGTTATCATGTGCTAAGAACATATACTCAGCATCGCTTATAGTCATATTATCTTGTCTTATCTTGTGTATCTTTTTGGAATCGATAAGAAGCTATGGGGCAATCTATTGCACAAGACTAGCTATTGAATAGAATGTACCTCCAAGTCGATCTTTAAAAGACTAAACTTGAGACCTAAGTATCTCTATATTCTCACTCTTATATTCTTCTGGAAGCTAAGATACTTTAATAGCAGCCTATCTCTTTGATAATGCAGTAGCTATGTTGTTACACATCTCTTCTATTCTCTTCTATGCTACCTCTTCAGAGTCTCTTGTATTAAGTCCAAGATCATTATCATTAATTCTATCAACTCGCATAGAATTGTTAACTTCTGCATAATTAGTAGCTCTAATAAGATCTTCTCTAGTCTACTATATCTGATCGTTTGATAGCACAGAATTATCTAAAGATTTATATACTTCCTAGATTATTTTAGACGCCTACAAGCCTTCAAATTTAAGAATAGGTCTATTGAGTAGATAAGACGCTGCAATATTCTAATACAACTTTAATTGGTCTTTGTTTGTATTAAACACATTACTATTTATTAATAATCTAGATAGGCTATTTACAAGGTTTTTTAACGCAAGAATTGGAGCCTTGTTATTCTTTTTATCTTCAAGAATAGCTCTCTAGTACAGCATGCTTCTTACATCTTGTCTTGTAGCGAATTCAGAAGCAAACTCTTTTTCGTTTTCAAGACAATAGTAAAGGCCAGACATGTCCATTCTGCTAAATAGCTCCTTAGGAAATAACTTGTTAAATATATTGAATACTTTTCTATTCTAGTCTCTGAATTTAATATCTTCCTTAGTTTTTGAGTTGTTTATAGGATCTGTTGTTATAGCATGTATTATCTCATGTAAATATGTATCAGCTAAATACTAATTAGATACATTGTTAGCCAACTATGGATCAATAGATATTGAGCTTTTACCATTTATTGTATAAGTCTTCATTAAACTACCATCTTCGTGATTTTTGAAAATAGTAGGTATTTCATGGATCTATAAAACTTCTGCAAGCTTTTCGTTCTATGGAGAGAATAATCTCAACTATGAGAATCTGGAAACAATATCTTTACTAGACTATTCATTACCACTTTGTAAGGCGCTTGATATATATTCTCCAAAAGTAGAATATACATTAGTTCTTTTAAATTTATTTTGTATACCAATCTTAGACCTAAGTGAAGCAGAAGCTTTTGCTTTTTCTAACGATTCTACAAAAGGAAGTATTGGCTCTCCGTTAATATCAATTTTATCCTTACTGATACTATCGCTAAGCCAATCTCCAAAGTGTTTTCTAAACGTCTTTGAATATAAATTAGTTTTAGCTTTTATGGCTTTATTTATATCGCCATTGTATATCTACAATAGCTGTTGAAATACTAATGATGGCTAGCCATTTGGAGCTAAATCCATGAGATTGCCATTATTAGCATGATAGGCTTTATAGGCTGCTTCCATAGCAGAGTAATCAAGCCCGCGTCGCTGATTTCTCAGCTCTGCGGACTTAAATTCCTCTTCTGTCATCGGTTTACCACCAAGCGCCTATATTATATTGTTAAAGCCATCAAAAACATCTTTATTTTTATAATAAGGACAAAACATAATTAACACTTTTTATTATCATTTGTTTCTTTGGACTCTTCTGACAAAGCACCAATCTAAGACAATAAATCATCTAAACTTCCAGCAGTTTCGTTCGGGTCATCAACACTAGGAGTAGATTCTTGTTTGTTCTAATCCTCTATCTATGATAACAGGTCATCCGCAGACTGTGCGTTCTAAAAATCTTCGATATTTGTAACAGCATCACCAGCTGCATCATATAACATATTTATATCGCCTTCAGTACTTTCTTGTTCATCAGTTTTAACATCAGTATCATCAAGTATATATTTCTACTTCTCTGCTTCCAAAGATTCTGGATTGCTCATAGTTTTACCGAGAATGTATACTCTGCAAGGTCCAAGTGTTGATGATATATTAGACTGATTAAGCATAGCTGAATGTGCCCCAGCTTGCTCTATAATACCATCACCGGTAGATAATATTGTGAAGTTTGTTACATTTGATGAAATTAAATCCTTTACAATAGAATCAACCTTGTCATTTATATTCTTCTGTAACAATATGTCTTGAGCTTCATCTTTTAGTTTCTTAGAATATTCTGCTATAAACTATCTACGTTGAGCTTTAGTTAAATCTGAAGCAAGAGTATCTTCATATTCGCTTTCTTTCTATGTGATATAATCGCTTATCTGCTTTTTAGACGGCTCAAACTTTGATGCATCTCCATTGAAATGTATAAAACTATATATTCCGATACTCTGTCTTGATTGTATCTATTCAACAATCTGCTATAAATTAGCATTATTGATATTTATATCAACTCCAGAACTCTTTATATCCTATTCAATCTTATTAATAGGATTAATAGCTGATACAAATTCTACAGAACCATCTTCGTTTGTAACCTTGTTATTAAGCTTATTGTCGTTAGGATTAACTTCGTAATACGAACCGTTTATCTTCAGAGGATTAATAGTTGAAGAAAATCTGTACATAACAACTTGCTTAGATTCGTCTTTTGGTTTAGATTTTCCATTCTTTTGATCTTTAGATAAAGATTCCGTAAGATCCTTAGCATATTGTTCAGCGTAATCTAAAAGTTTATCCGCCTTAAATGTACTAGGTAATTTATTTTCGTCGAATATAGAAACACCTTCGGAACCCTACATAAATTCGTACAACTATGTTCCTTTTATCTGTAATCCAAACTTAGGAACAATCATGTAAACTCTCTTGATCTCTAAGGCTTTATTTTCTTTATTTAAGCCTTCTATTGCACCAGCATATCTATAAACAACATATTGATCTCCTCGTTTGATCTTAAAGTACCTAGACTTAGGTATACTTCTAGAATTAGAAACAAGAAGAGCATTAACCTTTTTCTTTATACCATCCACTTTAAGAACGGTGCCTTCATATTTAATAATATCTCTTTTATCTTCGAAATACATAGGAACAACGTCATCATTCTTATAAAGGTTTCTAGCTATTACATCAAGAATATCATTAGCCATCAACTATGCATCTTCTAAAGACTTATGCTAATATCCGTTTCTAGTTCTAGAATCAAGAGCTAAGCTAAGTGCTCTATCATATTGTCGTCTATATCTAGGAGGAATTATATCAGAGAAAGAATAAGCACTATTAGTATCATATGTAGAATAGTATGCGTATATAGCTAAATCCCTAGCTACTCTTCTAACTCTTTCAGACGGATGAGATAATAACTAATCAAAGGCAGACATGAGTCTCTACTTCTGTTCAACACCAACATTCATCTATGTCTTTGAAAGCATCATTCTTCCTACGCTTGATCCTTTTATTCCAGTCTATGGTCTAAGATATTCGAATAATTCATTACTGATAATACCATCCTAATCTACAAGACCTTGAGCTTCATCAGAATCTGGATCATCTATTATATCCTGCATAAGATTAGCAAGGTTCTGGAATATTGTATTTCTATCATACTCGTCTCCTTCTTTGTATCCATATAGAATTCGTTTATAATTCCTTTCTATTTCCTATCTGTCTCCACCAAACGTAAAGTCTATAGGACCAGTATAATCATCTGTAGCCTCAATCTTTGGAGCAAAGTCAAGTAATGCCTAGAATCTTAACATACTTTCTATTGATGAACCGATAGCTTGTACAACATCATCTTTCATTACCTGCTTGTATCCATCGTAAGGAGTTCCTATATAATTACCATCCTTATCAAATCTCCACTTTGTATATCCCTAGAACTACTCGTCAGCATTTAAGCTAGCTAGAGCTGTTCTAAGCAGATTAGCATATAAAGGAGTAGCTGAGAATGTCTGGGTCTACAGTATTCTCTATACAAGCTCTGTAGAATTATAGAACTTGGAATCCAAGAATAAGTTATGGAAATATCTCATAAGTGCAGCTGTTGTCTCAGTAGGAGTTAATTCTTCTCCTGTTTTTTCATCAATCTTCTGCTCGTATTTATTTCCATCATTTATATACCACTCAACCTTATGGTCTCCATACTTAAACTGCTCGTATGTATTCTTAAAGTTGATATGTGAAGAAATGTTATTACCGAACTTCTTTGTATCGATCTTAGATACCTTTACAAGGTCTGCAAGCTCGTCTGCATATGTCTTTATCTTACCAAATGATCTTAATGACAACATTTGATAATACAAGCCAAATGTAGAATCAATATGCTCTATAGCGTAGATACCTTTATCAAAGTTCATAGCATCTTTCCACTGTATCTATTTATCATTACCTATGATAAGATTAAATATATCTGTAGCATACTTATTGATGACACTATGGTTCTTTTCTCCATCAGACTTTAATGAATCCTTGATAGAATCAATGATTTCTTCTCTATGTTTCTTTACATAGTCTTCGTTAAGAACATAAGATACTCCACCAGACTTCTTTTTAAATGTCTTATACAAATTCTTTAAACCAAGTTTATCAGTAAGATTCTGTCTAGTTACATTAAGAAGATAGCTGTATATCTAAGAATGATTATTCAGCTCCTAAGATTTTCCATCAGCCTTGAAGTTCTTTCCAAATGTACCCTTAGCAGAACCCATTAACTATCCATACTTCTTAAGTATTGGCTATGCAATAAATGAGAATGTAGCCTTGCCTTTTCCTGCTCTAAGTAAGAAATTTACATGATTATATGTAGCAGAATTGATATTAAGGTCGAAAATATATGGATCCTTAGCAACGTCTACATGAGCATTAACCATAGCTGACAACCAGTCTGAAATACGTTCTCCATCTTCTCCAAGAACCTAGTCAAGGTCATGGAATCCGAATTGATTATCTCCGTATCTCATAGACAAATGAGTAAACTATGTAAGAGCCATATTTGTTACGTTCAATGCGAATGGACCAATACCATCTTTACCTGTAGAGAACTCCATCTTACGTCTAGACTAGAATGAAGGTGTGAGCTCGTACATAGATGGTCTATATTCATTTAATCCACTCTTTAAGTGAGGAAGAATCTCTGACTTGATAACATCTGTAATAGTATCAATAGAAGCACGTGCATTAGAAAAGTTTCTTGTATCAGATATGATGTCAATGTAATTATTGAGTAATCTATTCTATATGGCTCCATAAGAAGCTTTCTACAAAATTTTCTGTACTGCATTTTGCTTAGATCCTTTTACTTTACTAGAGAATATATCAGATATTTGTTTCTCCTACTCTTCTGTAATTGTGTCTAATTCACCATTTGTGTAAGACATAGTAGCAATAAACAGCTTGTCTACATCAAAATCTGAACCAGTCTGAGCAGTAAACTCTCTAGGAACTACTATTGTATCACCAGATTGTGTAGGAAGTACATCTGCTACTGTCATAGCAAACATAGATGACATACCCTGTGTAGGAATACGATAGCCAATACCAAAAGGTTTAGGATGAGATTGAGATCCATCAGTCTTTTTGCCATTAATAACATCGTGATCGATAAGCCACTGTCTCATCATACCATATGTCTTCTGATATTCTTGAGGAACAACTGGTCTAAAGAAGTTGATAGAAAGCATAACTTCCATACTACCATTCTATGTATTCCATCTAATCTCTCTACCACCATTAAGCAAATGATAATCGCCATCTTCATATGATCTGACACTATTATCATCAAAGCCTGTAAAGCCAAATATAGATTGCTGTACGGCAGAACCTCCTTTGGTTTGTATATCTATTACATCTTTACTAACTGCAGAGAATACGCTTTGTTCAAATACCTTTCTAGACATAAGTGATGCTACAACACCGCCATTATGAATAATCTCTTCTGCGGATACACCAAGCCCATTGTTTTTAACGATAGTTTCTACAAGGTTTCTTACCTATCTCTAGTTTATATGAGTAAACCTACCTTCATCATTCTAAGAATAGAATCTATCCTATACTTTGTTAATACCAAGCATAGTCATAGCATTAATACAAGCCATAAGATCGGCTTTTATTTCTCTACCATATCTAGAAGGTTTACTCTAACCTTGCCAGTCAGCTTTATTTAAACCGTACTTAAGGTTATCGAATAAGTTAGAGAATGCAAGTTTAAACATCTGTGTACCAATAGATCTTTCAGTAGCCTCATGAGCATCAGTATTAAGCTGCATACGAATTCCATTAAGATCCTATACTTGTACAGAAAGCTTACTTCCTTCAGTAGTATTAGCTTTAACTTCTCCTGTAGACCTATCAATATACTAATCAGATTCATTGTTGATAGCGTCGTCCATTGTTGTTATATCTCCATCTATAATCTTTACATCTTTATTATATGGAGAGTATCTATTCTGGTTATCACCAACTTTAACAGCAGATTCAAATGCTATCATATCGATCTCATTTCCCTCTTTGTTCATACGATCATAAAGCTGTCTACCAGATGTGCTCTATGTAGCATACTTAAACATAGGGAAAATAGCCATCTTATTATACACAGGAAGATTCTAGAATATACCAGGACCAAGTTCTGTAGGACTATTACTAAAATAAGTCATCTTAAGAGGGAACAACTGAAGTTTGCTAACTTTTCTAGCCTTCTCTGGATCATTCATCCATGAACCATCAGTTTCAATGATCTTATAAGCCTCCTCGTCAGAATATCCAGACTCGTCTGGCTCTGTAGTCCAGTTACCAAGATTCATACGTATCTTTCTATATAAAGCCGGTCTAATACAAACCTATGCGTCTGATACAGTAATCTCTTCGTATGGGGACATCTATTGTTTAGATCGAATATCAACAGATTCTTTTACGCTCTTTGGAGCCTTATCAAGAATAGATTTATAATAATTGTCTTTAAGATATATCTTAGTAATCTATCCTTCTCTTGTAAGCTTTTCACCTGACTCTTTAGACTCTTTCTCAACAATCTTGTCAAACCATTCTGGATTAGATCTAATTTCATCTGCAAGTATTTGTCTTCCAAACTGAATCTAAACGTCATTTATAAACTTAGATCTAGCTACAATATCGTTTATATTAAGAACTGTATATTTACTTCCTCTAAGCTCTTCTTTACCACTTATTGGATCTTTAAATTCTTGTATCTCTCTATTAGAATATTCTGTTCTAAGATTCTATCCTGGAGAAAGTATAGCTCCCAAACGTTTAATCTTATCAGCGTCCTTAGCAGTTAATCTTCTTACTTCCTAAGTACTGCCGTCAACAGTAAACTTATCAAGAACCTTTCTGTTGTATTGCCACTTATAATAAGCAGGATCTCCAGTAAATACTTTCTCAAGTTCTATAGTAGAGATCATCTCGTTTGCTACATTATTCGCTATTGCAGACAATGTACAGTCAGCAACGTTACCAGCTTCATCTTCGTAGTAGTCAGATAATACTCTTCCGCTCTTTCCGAATCTATTATGATAGTAATCAAGTATCTATACAGGTATTGCTCTAGGAAGATATGTTTTACCATCAAAGTAAACAACCTTTGTAGAACCGTCGTCAGATATAGTCTAGAACTCATCACTTACTCTAGACATGAGCATAGTGTTTATCCCATCCTTAAGCATAGATGGATCTGACTTAACCTAATCACTAAGCTCGTTTATATATCTTCTTATAAGTTCAAATCCATCAAGCTCGTTGTCTCCTTCCCTTATAGTACCAAGCCCACCATTCTTAACAGGATTCTTTTCTATAGTCTACTGTTTATTGTAAAGGAATTCAAGATATTGGTTAAGATTCATCTCTTTACCATTGTCATCCTTTATCTTTATAGCGTCATAGAAGTATCTGAACATTCCACCGTTTCCAGCCATGTTCATTCTACCATCTTTAATCTTGCCATGGAAGTTGTCTCTTGCTCTTCCTGGATTATTTACAAAGTAAGCTATATTCTTTCTATCGTAGTATTGTTTAAGCGATTCAAGCTCATCGTTGAAATATCCAACAAATCTATTAAGAGTACCTTCGGAGAATCTTAAAGCATTCCATTTGCCAGCTTCATCTGTATGGTTATACGTAATAAGATCATGTACGCACAAACCGTCAGACAATATCTTTCCTTCTGCGTCCTTTGTAAGAGGATCATAAGATATGGAGTACCATGTCTTTTTATCAGCCATTGTAGGGAATACAAGCATGTTGTTATGCTTCATAACCATCTTTGAAATATAGTCTGCAAGAGGTGTTATTCCAAAGTAATCATCTCCAGTATTCTCTCTAGTATCTTTTATTCCAACAAATGCATTAAGCTTAAACTTATTTGTATTATCTCCAGGCCTATCTCCAAGCTGATCGTTTCTGGCTATATTGAGAATAGAACCATGTTTAGCATATGGAGATAACATCATCTATTCGACAACACCATCCTTATTATCATTTATATGACGAAGTTTATCAGAAGCTTCATTGTTCTCGCTTATAGGGTATAATGTAGCGCCATCTGGGCCATTAATACTAACATCAGTAGAAGACGGGTTTGTCTATGCGTAAACTTCTGCCATCTTTGATATAGGTGTTTTTAAACCATATCCAACAAATAACTAATCAACTGTAACGACATCCTTATTTCTCTTTGACTGTTTAGTTTCAAGATAAGGTTTTCCCTTATACTTATCAAGCAAATCAATAAAGTATGACAAAGAACCAGTCTGCTTATTAGTCTTCCATTTGTAGTTATTTTTTGATCCATTTTTCTTCTACATAGAACCACCAAGCATCATCTGTAAAGCCTAAAGCTATGCTAACATAGGATTTTTGCCATTAGACTCATCCTTTACCTAGTATGTATAAGCATCAAGTGTTTCTCTGTCAAATGGTATACCCATATAGTTAAGGATTTTAACAACCTATGTAGCAGCATCATCGTAAGCAGAAGATAAATCTTGAATAGTAGGCTCATTAAGAACTTTAGAAAGATCTATTGCATCCTAACGCATCTTTACAAGTGTGTCTACATACTCTGGATTTATAATAGTCTATCCATCTTTAGAAACAATTACATTAGAAGAAGCAAATTCCTAACTCCATAAACGTGGCTAGTTTCTCTTTGCCTTAAGCGTGTTATCATTTCTTATCTCCCAATTACGCTTCTCATCAGTAGGTATTTCTACTACAGATGAAACCATATCTTCTGGTAGGTCCATAATGCCCATAGATTTCTCTACTGGGTCATTAATCCAAATCTATGCTACCTAGTTATAAGAGCTCTTTACTGTAGCAAGTATCTAGTTTTCAAGTTCTATATCTCCTTCTATTTCTTCAAGCTTATCATTAAGAGCAACAAATAAAGCCATCTTTCTATCAGCAAGCTGTTTAACCTTACCTCTAATGGAATTAGCAGCAAATACACCAGTATTTGGATCTATATTATCATAAGATTCGCACATCCATAAGTTCTTTAATATAGAGCTCCATGCTTCGCTATAGCTCCAATACAAAGGAACATCGCTAATAATGTCATTAAACTATGTCTAGTACTCACGCTCTCCTGTTTCTGGATCAAGAACAAACTTACCTTTTTCTATAAGACTTAAGAAAAGCTTAGCTCTAAATGCTACGTTGTCTTTTTTACTTATAGATAACTACATTACATCCCAAGTATTATCGGCTCTATCTCCAATATCTCTAGACTAATCGTCGTCATTTATAGAATCTTTATTTGTAAGATCATTAGTCTCATCCATCTATGAGAACTTCTTTACATTAGCTTTTATTCCATACTAAGCAAACACATTGGCTACAATTCCTTCAAAAGCCTTAGGATTATTACAAATGTCGTTTATTATAGATTGCTTTAACGGATCTGATTCAAACTCATTGTTATTCTTTAAATCTTCAATAAGATCATTGAATTTAGATACTTTTTTACTATTGATATCATTTGGGGTTTTAAAACCGTAATCGCTTAATAACTTCTGCGCCAAGGCTACACCACACTGATAGAATGTATGGTAATCCTTTATTCCTTCAAGCTTATCGAGAGTAGATTGATCTACAGTAGGAACATAGTAGTCTGCTGAAGCCACTCCGTTTGGATATCTATTCTCAAACTCTTTTATAGAGTCTTTATCCATATGTACGTCGAAATACTGTCCATTATTGATAGCGTTAAATACATTGCGTACAATATCTTTCTTTCTGGATACTTTTACAAAATCAAGTATATTATTATACAATCTCTTGACTATATTAATAATTCCTTTTCCATTTCGCATTTCTGCATATCTACGGAAGTCTTCAGCCATTAACTCTTCAACTTCTCCAAATGTGATATTCTTTAAGTTGTGTGATTTAATGTAAGCATCATATAATCTAAGTCTCTGAGCTTTATTGTTTAACAACAAGTTAACGTAATGCCATGCTTCATGATAATGAATACCGTATCCAGCCTCATTAGATAAAGTAATAACACCACTAATCTATCTATCTATATAATCTGCAGCAAGACTTGTTATACCATATACTTTACTATTTTCGCAGCTTTTAAGAACACCGTCAAGAACAACTACTTTAGTCTCATCTAATCCAAGCTTTTCGCTAAGCCACTTTCTAGCAGCTTTCTCGTCAAACTTTCCTTTTGATTTGAATCTAGAAAACACTCCAGTATATCCATCCTGTCTAACCTTGCTATTACGAAGTATAGACAACGGATCCTATGCATTTATATGAAGTTTTCCGTTAACGCCAACATTAAGTATAGGAACATATCCTTTACTTGCAATGTTCTTAAGCATAGTATCAGATACAAAAGTAAGGTCTTTTACATCAAACTTCTAGCCTTCCTAAGAATTAACGTAGTCTACATACTTCTATACATGCTATGTAATAATACGTTTAACTTCGTCTAATGATTTACCTTCTACATCTTCTTTAAGTACATCGATTACAACTATATCATATATACCACGTTTTCTATAGTTGTTTAGTACATCTTTTCTAGCCTCATCAGACAGAACTAAGAAATCATCTTTAGTAACTTTCTGTTTCTATGAATCGCTCTTATATCTGCTTTGCATTCTGCTTATAGCTTCATCAGTAAATCTCTTTGCGGCTATATTTGCTTCTGCTTCAATTATGCTTGGATTCTCCTACTTTTTACTTTCTTTTTTAACCTTTGCTACAGCCTTCTTCTTTGTTGAAGCCTGTACTCCGTCAGAATATATAAATGGGGCGTAGAAATGCTGTGGAGCTAAGTCTGTAAGAAGTTTGCCATTATTTATCATCCATGCAGCAAGTGATACCTTTTTAGGATTAAGCTAACCATTTTTATTTGTAGAGAATAATTCATCTCTCTTAAATTCGAGCTGATTAAGACCAAAGAATTTATATGACTTAGCTTTCGGATTATTCTCAAAATACTATCTTAAGAACGCAGATAATTTAGGCATAGATTTATTAAAATGTCCAACCATGTCTTCTTTATCTGTATTCCAGTGCAAATTGTTTGATATATACCTAATAGTAGACCTTCTTGTCTTCTCAGACTAATCACCAAATAGCTAATCCATAGACAGTCTTAAATCCTATCTAGTGCCCGGTTTAGTTAACACAAGCTAATTCTTCTCATCGTCGAAATAGAATTGCTTAGAAGCTAAATAATGGTGCTTTTTATCAGCCTTAGTAGCAAATGTAGTATGTACGCTTAACGAAAGAAGATCTGCAATCAATCCATAGTTACCTTCAAATTCTTCTGGGTTAATCTTATCTGTAACCATATACAATATAAGCTCAGCCATAGATAATTGGGCGTTTCTATTTATCTTTCCTGTCTTTGGATCTATAGCTAACTACATATTAGCTGGATCAATAAACTGCATCTTACCATCTTTGTCCTAAACCTAGTTGAATCTTTCTTCTCTAAGCATTACAGGAACAACATATCCGCTAGGACCTGTTATTGTAAAGTATAATTTACCAGAATAACCTTTACCGTCTATTGTGTCCCCAGAAGGATTATAGAGATTGCGAATAAGAAATCTGTTACCTTCATCAGCCATTACTCCGGTACCATAGCCAAGTGTTATAGCTCCATTCTCGAGCTTCATTGTAAGTTCTTCTGGATCAGAAGGAATACCAAGATTTAAATCTTTCTCTGTAAGAGGCCTAAAATCAACAAGATTATTTTCAAGCTTTGGTCTAGTCTATATTTTACCGTTACTTATACTAGCTTCTTGCGGCTTTACATCAGTTCTAATAGTCTATGGTATTATATACCTACCATCTTTAAATGTACAATATGCATCAATTATAGCGTTTCTGTTATCTCTTAGTCTCTCGAGTTGCTGTATAACCTAATTATTTGTCAAAGGAATCTTGCCTGGAAGAGCAGATTTCTTTCTAGCAGCATCGTCTATATATGCACGTATCTAACCGGCGTTTTCAGGATCACTTTCATGTAGATTATTATACCAGTCTATTACTTTCTTATTCAGTTTATCATCGTTTTCCAGAAGAGATTTATCAACATTATTATGAAGTAAGTAATAATTTTTCGCTGTCTCAAACAGATTAACTTTGTATGCATTCGTGTCAACACCTATAAATTTAAGTTTATTAGCGAGTTCTAGTGCAAGATCTACGTCTGTTTTTCTGTAGTTATCATGATACTGTCCTAATGCTCTAAGTGTAGAGAAGTATATTTTATTACCATCTCTTATAGCTAAAGATACTGTGAAAACATCTCTTTCATCACCAATATTTCCTTCTTGATATTTCTGCATCTATGACACAACATAGAACTTATCAGATTTTTCAAACCATCCTTTCTAAGTAAGCTTATGTGCAAGCTCTGCACCAGTACCAATAGTACATCCTTCTGGCAACTTTATATCCTTACCATCAACTCTTATATCCATAGGTTCTTCTGCATCAGGTCTATAGAAGAATGTATGGTCAATGTATCTTCTCTCTATATCTTCAGACTCCTATACAGCCCATGGCTTAGGTTTTCTATCGTCATATACTCCAGATGTATCAGTTGGCTCAGTTGGATTATCCATATTGCTAAGAGTATCAGACTCACTCTATATGTCAACATCTAACTTTTCTGGAAGATCTTCTATGTTTAAGGTTCCGTTATCATCGTACTTCTTAGGCAATACTTCTGGTTCTTCGTGCTATAAAGGACTTTCTATATTGAGCGTATTTTCTGCATCCATATCTTTAGGATCAAGAACCTACGCAGTCTTATCTTCTTTCTAAGGATTCTGATCTATATCGTCGTTATTATCTTCTGGATTATCGTCAGGAAAGTCCTGATCATCCTGAATTGGTTCAACATCAAGACCAGTATCAGCAATTGTTTTATCTGGAGTCAAGTCTGGAGAATTATCATCATCTTTCTCTTCTGGTTCCTCATCTTCTTGCACATCAGACTGTTCCTGCTATGTTTCAGTATTATCCTAAATACCTGTATCTGTACTATTTTGCTAAGCTTCTTGAGATTTCTATGGCTTTACGGTTACAGTTCCATCGCCATTAATTGTTACATTATCTGGTACAGGTGGCAATTCGTCGCTATCATTATCATCTTTCTCATCTGTAAAATCAGTAGAATCAGACTATTCTTCATCTTTAGCCTTCTGTTTCTATTGCTTCTCTCTAAGTTTCTGCTGCTGTTTGTCTTCAGCAGGACTCATACCCAAAGCTTCTTCGAGATTTCTTTCATTTTCAGTAGAACCTTGCTGAGAATTATCCATAGCTGCATCAAGCTCAGATGTGTCAAGCACAGACTTATCCTAAGATATTGGCTAAACATTCATATCTTCAGCTTCTTTCTCAACATCTGGACTCTTAGGCTCACCAGCAAGATCTTTGATTCTCTGAGTTACTTCTTCATCGGCTGTACCTTCTTCAGCTTGCTAAACATCGTCTGGTGTAAGTGGCCTTTCTTGATCCCATTCTCTACGAGCTATACGCATACGATTCTTTTTGTCAGCAAGAACTGAACCAATAAGATCTCTAGCAGCCTATCTTTCCATATCAGTAAGACGAGAAATATCATCCATGCTCATATTTGATATATCGTCATTGCCTTCAATCTTGTCTCTTAGCTCTGCGTATTTCTTAGATAATTCTTTTATAGCTCTTCTTTTCTTGTTCTACTCATTCAAGTATGCAGCTCTGATCTATGCTTCAGTTGGAGCTTGTTTTCCTCGCTCTTGGTATAAGCCCTATATCTTTTTAGTGAACTCAGACTTTTGCTCATCAGATAATTCACTCCAGTTCTATTCTCTTCTAGAAAAGTACACAGATCTAGGATCAACCTATCCTGTAGTAAAGGCTACAGACATTGGTTTGAGTACATTGTATAAAGCATCATTTATAAGAAATGCCTAATAAGCCTTGTCTATTTCATCCTGGTTATCAAAGTCCTAGTAATCCTTAAAGATTGAGTCATATGTTATCTTTTTATGCTATTTCTTCTTATCGCTTATAGAGGCGTTTAATAAATCAACCTTTTCATTGTATGCCAATATCTCTTTAGAATTCTATACTTTATTCTTTCTGTTCTATATAAGCTTATCAAGGTAATCAATCATACCTGTAAGCTTGTCGGTATTTATATCAGTTCCTGTTTCGTTAGATATTAACTAAAGTCTTCTTTTTTGATCTTTTAAATCTTCAGCCAACTTCTAAGCTGCCTTATACTCTCTATAGCTGAATATTGATTCAAGTCTAGACTATGTATATTCATTCTCTGGATCAACCTTGAACTCATCACGTTCATCCATTGCATTTTCGATAGCCTTATCCAAAGGTGTTCTTTGTGAATCGTCTTCATAATAGCTTTCATTCTTATCGATCCACTCTTGACCAGCTTTCTTTCCTTCTTCAGAGTTCTTGAATTGATTTCTTCTAGCATTTATAGATTCATTAAACTTCTGGTAGTCCTGCTTTATTTTATTGATAATATTAAATAGCGCCGGATTGTTCTCATATGTAGAATTTTCATAATCCTGTACAGTCTTATTTATTATAGAATCAATGTTGTTTCTAGCTTTCTAGGAATCTTTTGCTGCGTTATTAGAGTCTATCATAACTCTAGTTGCTGCTTGTACGAGCTATTTATGGTCTTCACTATTTCTGGAAATATTAAGATCATTCATAGACTACTCGAGATTCTTATTATTGTAAGCAAACCATGCAGCATTAAGAAGTTCTTTATCATTCTCTATATAACTGTCTGAACCATCTTGCAGCAAAGAGCCTTTATATTTCTTCATGTCATCAAGAGCGGTCTGTAATCTATCTTTATTTACACCAGCTCTACTAAATGCGTCAAAGAATATTCCAACATGATCATTATCTTGCGCAAGTTGATAATTGTTAGCAGCTATACTACGAATAATATTATCATTTCTAAGCTATGCTACAGTGTTTCTTAAACTATATTTGTCGCTTGAGCTAAAAGGGCTAGTACTACCTTCTTTGTATGGAGTTAATAAGTTTTTTACATTATGAGGAATTCTGAACAACAATCCTGTCATAGCTCCTATTTCCATAGATCTCCTTAACTCTGCATCGCCATTATCTGGGTCTCCAGATGATATTCCAAGATAAGCTGCAGCAGCATCTACGTTTAAGAACTAATTATCAAATACACTTGGCAAATAAAAAGAAGACTCGCCTGTTGCGTAATTATCATACTCTCCTCTTCCAAATCTAGATGTAAGTAACTACTGTCTACCTTCTTCAAGAGCCTCTGATGTAGCAAGAGGGAATGCTTTTTCAAATTTCTTTGCAAGATATTTTGAACCATGAACAAATTTAAGCCTATCACCTATATTACTAAATTTACTCATAGCTACTCTATCTATAGCATTATCTATAACTCCAGTAGCAGCAGCTTTTGTAGCCTTGTCTAGTACCTAATCCTATATGTACATCTTTGGAGCTCTAGAAAATACGTTGTTAGCAGCTTTAGATATTACTCCTCTCGTATAATCCATAAAAGGTAAAGCTTGTAAATAATCTTCAAACGCCATTGCGTTATTATCATTTATAAGCTTAGCCAAACCTTTTCTAGAATCTACTTTAATCTTATCGAAATTTGCATCACCTGTAGGTATATTGTAAGCTAATGCAAGCTTCACCTTCTCAAGCTAATCAAGATCTTTAGAATCTACTCCTATACGCTTAGAATACTAGTCAACAGCATTAAACACTTTGTTAAAATCTACATCTGTTTTATACGAAGAATCCAAAACTCTTTGTGCTAAAGCATTTATAGCTTCACCGTTAGTCTCCGACTAACGCATTTGTTTTGTCCAATACATTCCAGCTGCGGCAGTAGAACCACCTATTATTTTTCTAGCAGTTTCTACTCTACTTAACACATTAGCAACCTGATCTACATTTTCTGCAGAATTAAAAGCTTTTGCCATATCTTCAGCAGTAAGTATAGCTCCTAGTCCAGGAATCTTTCTAGTAATGAATTTTACGGCTGCTTTTGTAGCCAATGCACCTCCGGCATTAGTTGCTATCATTCCTGCGAAACTTGCAGCATCACTATATGATGTACCTATTTCTGGTATAGAGTAACCCCATTGAGTAGGGTCGATAATAGAACCAATTAAACCGCCTCTATTATGATTCTAAAGGTCTCTAAATTCCGGATTAATCTTCTTAGGATCAAATAGCCAATTACCATTTTTATATTGATTTATGGCTGATCTTAACGAAATCTCCTTCTTGTTCTACTCTCTGTCAAGATCAGTTTTTAATACATTTATCTTTGTCTGCAATAATTGCGATCCATTTTTTGTTGAATATCCTTCAAATAAATTATCGTAATTACTAGTGCCACTCTTTATAGCACGTTTAATAAATGTTCCATTTTTATCGCCACCAATTGCCTACGGAAGAACCTTACCTATTGCATTCCATGCAGTAAGTGCTATATTCTCAAGACCTTCAGATAATGTACCAGCTGTGTATTTTAATGCATTAATTATAGTACCAAGAATACCATTTGTATTAAACTACTAATGAGTGACTAATGTATTATCTTTAAGAGCAGCTAAATAATCGCTAGCTCCAGCTTTGTTTGTATCGTAGAATAAATCTAAAAATACATCGTCATTCTTATGCTGTTTAAAGAAATCCTGGTATTTCTTAACTTGATCATCTACCTTTATAATAGCATCCTATAATTGTCTAGTCTATTCTTTTGAGGCGTATCCATGACTCTTAAAGGCTTTATATTGATTTATGAGATCCTCTCTTTGTTTTAGAAGATTATTGTAGTCCTAAGCTATTTTTAGAGAACCCTATTGTAAAGTAACATTATCAAGCTCTTTTTCTTTAGAATCTACGTAGGCTCCATATCCTTTCTCGAATGTAAGCCTATACATATCCTTGAAAGAGAATTTGTCCCATCTCTCTTTCATTTTACTTAAATCCCAAGAATCTCCTAAAAGGAAATCGCCAAGAGAGCTGTTATTATCTTCTTCTTGGTTTACAACAGCTTTACCATGTTTATCCAGCGTATTATACGCAGGAAATGTCATATTATTAAAATCGCTGACATCTGTATAGGCGCCCATACTCCCCTCAACATAAGGAGCGGCGTAGTCAGCACTTCTTTGTGCTATACTACGCTATAAATCCTACGCTATCTAAGCTCCTCTACTATACGCCTAGTTGTATGTAAACGTCTTTTTATTTTTATTTGCCATAATATTTTATTAATCTATCATTAATGAAGAATTTTGTGCATCATTAGCCATCTTAAATGCATTACTAGATCCAAATTCCTATTTATTGATATCTGTATTTATATCTCTTATCTTAAACGCACCATTATTCTGAATCGTTCTAGTCATAGGAACATTGTAATATGTAGCAGATCCAACCTTTTCTTTCTTTGTTATAGGCTTAGATGTTGCATCAAATGCATCAAGACCAAGTTCTGATGCTATCCTTGCTTTATCGTTATCAGAAGTAGCTCCAATTGATACGCAGAACTCACTAAATTGTTTACCGGTAATTGTAACATGCCCAGCTATATCGAACTACTTTCGCTTGCCTGGTATCCATCCGGCATTAATATCCTCGTTTACAAGTGCTCCTCTACCAGCTGCTCCACTCTTAAGCCATCTATCAAACTTACGCATTGTCGTTGCATATCTAAGTCTCTTGTTACCTGTAACATTTATTCTTCTAATAGGAGAATATCTTAAGTTAGAGTCTTTGAGGTTTACAGCAAGATGTTTATTCTGCATTAGTTCAAATTGCTATGGTTTTTCTGTTCCTGCAAACTTATTTAAAAGAACCTTGTGTTCAGCAGATCCACCAGTTGGTTTATACATATATCCACTATACTGTTTATCAGCAGCCTAAGCAAGCTTCTTAGGGTCGTTAAATGTACCAACATTTGTATAACTAGCATATCCATCTGCATTCAAAAGTCTTCTAGATGGCTAATACTATCCATATTCATCAATCTGTACAAGACCATTCTTCATAAGAGAATTAGGATTAACTTCAGCCTACTTAATGGCATTATTCCACCATGCGGCATGATCTCTTCCCTGTTTTCTCTATGCAGCAGAAAGCTTTGTACTATTAGCCCTATTTTGCCAATATTTATACGCTCTCTGCATTGTATCAAATAAGTTTGTCATTACTTGATTATCCTTCTATCTCTATGATGTTCTTTCAGATCTAGTAGACCACTATAATGGAGATTGCTGACCATTTGCACCAGAACCATTAATTTGAGCTTTAAGAGCCATGTCATCTTGATCCCATTTATGTTTAAGAGCAGCCATCTCTTTCTGGAATGCTCTATTCTTAGCAGCTTCATTAGCTTGGAATAACTGGTCGTTAAGATGTATCTGTACCTAATCAGGCCTCTTATCAACCTACGTGTATTCTCTATTACGATCAATTATATCAGCTTTAAGAGCATCGATATCTCCACCATACATGTTAAAATAATATCTGCCTAATTCTGATTTAATCATATCTTTTATATTTGAGTCAAGAATCTACTACATCTTCTTTGGAGACTTAGAATATACCTGATACATTCCTCCAGCTTTCTTAGTAGCTTCATCATCATACTCAAGCTACATGTTGTCAAACAGATTACTTGTCCAGTCTTTAAGACTAGAATACTTAGATGGAGCTTCTCTCGTCCACATGCCATCTGTAGAAGGATCCCACGACTCAAGTGTTTTGCCACCCAATACGAACTTCTCAAAATCTGGGTCGTATGTACCGTTACGCATAGCTTCTGCTCTATATCTCTAATAAGTCTTCATCGACTCATTCTAAGCCTTAAGGTTAGCTATTTCTGCATATGGTCTTTCTCTGATAATCTTGGCTATATACGCTCTTCCTTCTGCAGATCTAAGAGGATCTATTCCGTTCTAATAGAGGTAATCTAGTCCTTTGTTAACAGCGCCTCTTGTGATATCGTAAAACTATTTATTTACATTAGCATTAGGACCATATAACTCACCGAATTCTTTAGCGAACTCCTTCTAGTCCTATACTGCCTAATTGTATTGTTCTCTTGCAGCACTGATGTACTATGACATCATACTACTATCCAGTAGGTCTATTATAGGCACCGCTACTGGTTCGTCATACATTCCTATCATTTTCTTAATCTTAAGCTAATTATATTATATGGGTTATAATCAAATGTACTTCCAGCCCATGTTGGCAAGAATAATCCATTAGGACCAAATCCTCCAGTATAATCGCTAGAGAAATTAATTCTCTCATACGGTGTACCAAAAGCACCTCTCTAATACTGTTCTTTTGATTTTGCCCAATTTCTTGTATACTTTGCAGAATCAGCAACCTTGTCAGGATCTATGTACCAATACTTTCCGTACGGAGCTTTTAAATTATTTAAAGAATAATCACCATATTTAAGATCAAGTACACCATTATTTATTTCTGCATCATAATAAGGAGTATTAGGAGTAGTTCTATATGCATCGCCAGTTTTATTTGTAGATTCACTTGCTACTGTACCATTTGAACTATCTGCTCCTATACCATATATCGTTTTTAAGGCTTCTTTCTTATTATCTATATCCTATTGATACATATCAAGTATATCTCCATACTGCTTGTTCTTAATGCGCTGTGATAACCATTTCTGACCAATAAGACCAAGATTAGATAAGTGTGTTTCTATACCCTTAGTCTTAGCACCGTGTGCTTTATTGTAAGCTTCCCATCCGTATTGATTAGACTACTGTAATCTCTGCGCATCACTATCACCAAGTCTAGCAGCCATCTCAGCATAAGCATTTCTATATGCAGCATTCTTTTCCTGCACGTTCATAAGTGCATCAGCAACGTTTCTCTAATTACCTAAAGCCAAAGCTACTCTATTAGCCTATCTCTGACCACCTGTATAACCTCCAGAATTAGCGAGCTAATAAGCAGCCTATCTATCTTGTGCATATAACTTTTCAAGAATAGGATTAACTGATACTCTATTACCAGCCATAGTCTGTAATGCTATTGGTGCATATCTATTAGCTGCGTATATATTTGGCATTACAGGATCTTCTCTACGCCAATTATTAAGCATCTATGTTTCGAGCAGTGCTGGTAAAGCATAACCTGCATCAAGCATAAGATTTGATACCTTCCCTTTTCCGCCTGTTGTGTAGGATTTCCAGAAGCTTTTTCCTTTATCAAATCTATCTTTACCGCAATTATGCTTAATCTAAGCTGCGTAGTCTTCGATCTAATGCTATCTTTCTTGTCTATCTGTAATATTTTTCATAGCCTACAAAATGGGAGCCTTAGCTCTATCAATCTGATTCTTCTAAAGTTCCATAGTCTACTTTGATAAAGAGCTAAGTTCAGATTTCTTTCCGGCTCTTTTCTCAATATTATTATACATCTAAAGCTTAGCTGTCAACGGTGCTACTTGTTCAGAAAACTTCATTCCATTGCTCCAGTCTATATCGTTACCAGCTATAACATTATTATCGTTTATACTAACAGAGCTAGGCTAATTATCAACTCCAACCTTTCCTTTGGTTACAAGAGTTCCTGTGCCATTAGTATAATCTATAATTGACTCCCCTTTGCCAACTAAACTATTTACAGGACCACTCTAATATCCATTAGGTGTCCATACTTTATTTCCTTTTAACATATCTTGGTTTTATTAAATCTTTTCCTCGGTTGGCGTATAATACATCATCATACGTGTTACCGTTATCTAAATAATATTGCTATGTAAGACCTTCTGTTGCAGCTGATGATTGATTAGCCTAGTTAATAAGATTAACTCTCTATTGAGCATTAAATATTTTTCTACGCTATCTTTCTCTAGCCTTTTTACTTCCAAACAAGCCTCCGAACAATCCTACTATAGCTCCAGCGGCTCCGCCTATGACAGTTCCAAGCCCAGGGAAACAGGAACCTATAGCAGCTCCTGCAGCAGCTCCAGATCCAACCATTCCCAATGTTGCGTTTCTATTAGACTTGGATATATCGTCCATGGCTTTATATCTATTAATATCATTCTGTGCTTGGTAATTTACACCGAATGACTAATCTGTTCTTTGTCCAGAATAAGCCATAAGTTCATCTGTTCCCTTTACTGCATTCTGCATAGAATTGTATCCTTGTATCATTCCTATAGTTCCGTTAACAGCTCCTGTTACAGCACCAGCGCTTATACCGCCTCCTGCTGTCTAAACTCCTCCTTTTGGATTCCATTTTGAAACTGGTTTTTGTCCAATATTGAATGAAGCGCTAGAACTTCCTGCTCCAGCTATAGCTGATCCAGTAGGAGCGTTACCGCCAATCATGCTTGTAAGATCATTAGCTTGATACTATTGTCCAAAACCAACTTTTGAATCTATTCCGCCATTGAATTTTGGTATATTGTTTATCTTCTTTCTCTACTTTAACTCCATGACTATCTATATTTTGTTATTATATACTGTATTGCCATAGCTGGATTTGGTTTAACATCTTCTATACTGCAAATCATGACTTTGCCTCTAGCTCTATTGCCAAATAATCCATCAGCCCTAGGTATTGCAAATCTATGATTATTTTCTCTAAGTGTTATCTACTCTTCTAGACTAGATTCTATTTTCTAAGATTCAGTCTACCATACATATTTATGATTTTTTGAGAAGTAGCCATCATAGTCGCATATTACATCATGTAACTATAGATTTTCGTATGTAATAATCTCTTGGTTATCAAACACCTTTGTAACCAATGGCTATTGAGCAACAACATACTTAACATAGCTTGAAAGTAGCTACTAATTTGTTGATTTAGGTGATTCATCAAGGTAGTCATACTAATACACACATACAGTATCGTTTTTCTTTACAAGGTATTCTCCATTAAAGAACTATATAGCTCCATCAAACGGAATAGTTAGCGTTGACGTGAATTTGCCAAGCATTTCATTGTACACGATCTACATGTCATCGCTTAAAACATTAAACACAACTTCATTGTATCTATTATTGTAGAACACTTTAAAGCTATCGTCTTTTTTATACTTATTTAATATATTCTGTACTTTACCTTGTTTTGAAAGCTATACCACGCTCTATCCATCAAATAAACAAATTACATTATTATGACTATCAAACCAATACATACCACCTGTAGTGCATACTGCACAGAATTGCTGTTTATGCATTCCATAAGTATTGCTGTAGTAGTCGTATCTATCAAGTACTCCTCCAGTTCCAAGTACTATATTTTGTCCAGAATTATCTGTAGCAACACTACGATCATTAACACTAAGTACACCAAATGATTGTTCCTGAAAAAATGTAAGAACATTCTTAAATGTTGATATATTAGTTATAGGACCATACTACTAATCAACATCTATAAAGTTAGAGCTTCTAAATTTACACCAACTATCTATAATTTCATCATTCTGTTTTAAATCAGAATAATATACTCTTGTATCTATTGTTTTATTATAATCTTGTGGATTAAGATCATCGTATGCAGCAAGAGGAATACTTGTATTCTATACACTATAGACAGAATTATAAACGTATTCAGGCTCTTTCTATACATAAGCTTCTGTTATCTCGCATGGTTCAGCCTGTATAAAAGATGCGTAATTATCTCTTGCATTAGAACTAAATGTCCATCCATGTTGGAATTTGCACCATATATTTGATTCTGTTGGTATAGAGTATGTTATCATATGAGTATTAGGAAACTACAGTTCAGCCTTTCCGTTCTTTGTATAAGCTCCATACACTTTATGCATAGATGTATATTCGAATGTCTCTACGTGACAATCTCCATCAAATACTGTATTCCATTCATTTTTAGACTCGAAGTAATTACCGTCTCCGTAATATATATTAGTAAGTCTATTTGTAAACGAATACCCACCATAAGGAGTTGTTTGCTATCTAAGATTAGTTAGATATGTTCCAAGCAGAGTTGGTCTAACTATCTTAAATGCTAAACCAATTTCTCCTGGTTCTGTCTAGTATGCTTCTTGCTATAAGCTGTCGTAATAGTTACCATTCTCAGGATAATAATAAGAAATTGCACCAGCTGTACCTCTTTCTTTATACCAGCAACTCAACAATAAACATTTTCCGCCAGTTCCAAAACATACACTCTTATCTCTATGTGTACCAGTTCCGTCATTTTTAAATCCACCATTATAATTACCAAATGGTCCAAATATGTTACCATTAGTATCGTTGCAGATTCCACCAGTAATCATATTTGTAAATAGTGCTCCTCCAGCAGAAACTGCATAATTAGGATAAGCTTTTGATGAAGCTTGCTCATCATTATCTTTATTAAAGTTTCTTTTGAATGCCTAATCCCATTTTATTTGATCAACTAACTAAAAGTCCTATATATAATTTTTATTCTAAATAGTACCAAAATTATTAAACCAATCATCAATTGAAGTATAATCACCATTATAAAACTCCTGTGGCGGAATACTCTATTCATATAATTTTATATAAGCGAAGGCTTTTTGTATTATAAATTTACCAGTTTTTTCCTATCTTTTATCTGCTGACTTATTATCATTATTGTATAGTCTATCAAAATTTAAAATACAATCTTTAACTAAAGAATATGAGTAAGGGCGTCTATTTCCTAGTCCACCAATTTTTCCACTATCATCAAGTATTCCTGGGTTTCTAGCTTTATGTGATTGAGGATTCACTTTATAAAAATAGCTAGGGTTATATAGCGCATCCAAATAGCATATTGTACTATTTTTTGAAGTGCCTATAACATTTATACCATTAACATAAATATCTCCTCTTCCATCTCCATTGTCTTTTTGCCCAGTAAACAACTCGACAGCACAGTTTGATATACATGGTATTATAAATTTAAAATTTTTCCTTCCGTTGGAACCTGTCAAACTTCCATAATCTTTATTATAACTACCATTTCTAGGTGAATCATACTAATCATCATTAAACTTATGATCGCCCCTAGCTCCAAACAAAAAAGACTATTTTTGTAAATAATACTTTTTGTCTTTTATAAATTGTTTAAACGATTCTGGTTGATAACAAACTTCCTTTGAAACAAATTGCAATAATTTATCATTATCTATGTTTGTCATACATTGGGATGATAGATCATCTCCTTCCCAAACAAGCTAATTATGAACATTATAACCTTCTATAAACTTATTTGTTGTCAAGAATCCTGTTGGGCAAAACATATGGTATTTTGTTACCTGGTAATCATCATTGTTTCCTTCGTACGATTTACTATATGCATTAGATACAGGAGAACTAAGTACGCCCTGTGATATTGTAGCAATATCAGATTCATGTCTAGCGCATCTAACTATCTGATAACCAGTACAGCCTTCTGGTAAACTCTTTACCATAAACTGTATTCCTAGATTTCTGACAACTAATTCGTAACGTTTACCAATAACGATGGTATTTGATGACATCAACTAAAAACCTTCTTCAGTTACATTTGGTGTTCTTATATCAGCAATCCATTTAACTGGAGATGCTTGGCAATATTTGTCATACAAAACAATTCCATAACGATAAATCTCGTTTCGCCTAAGTGACTTTATTAACCATGTATTGTTATTTATTCCAGGATCAAATTCTGCTTTCTATATTATAGATGGTTTAAAATTTTTATCAATGTAGAAAACATTATTTTGCTATACGTTTTCTTTCTGAGAATAATTATATAATGTTCCTATCTTTCTTGTATTGTTTTTCTTTATACAAGAATCTTCTACCTAAGAAGAAATAACGAATCTCCATTCTATATTTTTACCAGATCCTCCGACCCATCTGTATTTTGAATCAAATACAAAATTAGCAGAATACAACGAAGCTTCTTTATTTATGTTGTTATAAGTATCGTCATAACAATCATGATCAAATGGAGGAACGACAACAGAGTCGTTTTCTATACCTTCATGTGCATCTATTGTAAATGAGTTGTTGCCATTAATATCTGTTACAGTGCTGATGTTATTGTAATTAAACCTAAACGCTCTAGCATCCCATTTATCAAAATCTTTAATAGTAGTCTGTATTGTCTTAGTGTTTGCTGCAAACAGAAAACCGTCTTTAGATGCTAATGAATTAGGTATTATCCTAACTCCCTGTAATGAATTTAATTCTTCAACGCTAATATTTTCTATTGGATCATTACCTACGTCGTTTATAACCAATTCTGTAGAATCGTGCTGTTCATCAAAGTTCATTTTAGCATCGTATATTACAGATACTATTGGCATCTGTCCGTTTTGTGTGTACTATACTCTAAATACTTTAATGTAATCAAGATGCCAATAATTACTAGGAATTTGTATAGATATCTTTACTCCGCAATTTGATATAGCACCATATTTACCACCGCACTTTACATATTTGTTATCGAAATCATAATTGCCAATTGGTATTTGCTAGCACTGTATAGATACTCCTGTATGTATTCCGTATCTATTATATAACTGATAACAGTAACTTACAACACCAAATTCTATTTTTCCTGGAATATACTCTTCAAATACAGGTGGTTTACAAACAGCTTCTGGATAAGATAAACATTTGTTAAGATCATCGTATATTAAACCATCATCTCTATTTATATTAAAAACCATTATTGGATGCTTAGAATCAGCTAAGTATAACTTGATATTGTTTTCGCTCTCATAATTAAGCTGAATATCAAATACGTCTGGATACTCGTCTCCTTTATCTAATGGCAATAATTGCGCATCTACAACAAGTCTACTTTTCTATATATCATTAAAATCCTAGTCATGCACTGTTCCGCCTATCGCGTTTTTAAAACTATAGATCTTAAGTCTATTTTCATTCTCATCAATGCAAACAACTACTCCATAATCTCTTATTGAACCAGTAGCAACAACTTTATTACCATCACCAGCAAATGATCCAGCTAACTTTACACCCTAGACTGGCATTAATGATCCATGTCTATTATCTCTGCCTTCTCCACCTCTATATGATGATATCTTTATATTTCTAGCATCAATATACTAGTTTGTAGCAACAACAGAGAGATCATCATCACTATTTAATCCTCCTGCAAAACTATTAATTTGTGGTTCAGTATTAGTATCCATAGCAATAATCGTTAAAGTTTAACTATTTCTTTCCGGTGTTATTAAAGAAGTTTTCGTCATCATCCCACTCTGGTATAAGCTTAGTCCACTCGTTCTTAATAGTAAGCATTTCGCTTTCGTTTGGCATCATCGCTTCTGCATAAGCCTGGTTTCTATAGAAATTCCATTGCTACTATATATAGAAGTATGTGTTCTAATTATATCTAGCTTTTCCACCAAGTGATCCTCTAAGGAACTTTGGAAAGCTTAATTTCATCATTACATACCAGTATATAGCTTCCTAATATGAAGCTAAGTCTGGAATAAGTGGGTAGCCTCTTTCATCTGTAGCTATTGCCTTATATGACAATTTGACAAAACCTTTATCTTTATTAAAGACTATCCAACCTGGTTTAATCCAGTATGTAGGAACATCTGTCTTATGATCTCTAATAGCATCCATTAGTGCGGTACTACCATTAATTCCTAAAAGCTATGATCTATGTGTAGGTAGCATTACTCCAGCTGGCTGTTCTGGATGGTAGTGATGTATATGTTTTGTATTAGCTTTAGACTTAAATGAGCTTTCATCTTTTAGTGCCTATACCCAATTTGTTCCATTGTTTGAATAGGCTACAGTTGTCAATGACTCTAAGTCTTCTGGTATTGGAACTTGATGTTCGTGTATTTCAAATATTGGAACACAATCTTCACCAGACTCTTTCTATACATACTATACAGGAGCACCAATCTTCTCAACAGCTTCAAAGATCCATTCTCGTATATCTGTAATACGTATGTCCTTTTCTTGCATGTTTGAGTCAGCCATAATTTTAGCTATAACTGACTCACATTTTGTATATTTGTATATCATCTATATTTATATAATCTTGTTTATTAAATATAAGTTGAGCAAGGTGCCTTTTGTTTTCCCTAACCATACATAGCTAGTATTTATATCTATCAGAAAACATCCTAGGTATTTTCGACCAATATAATCTATATTTATATCCATTAGAGTGCTCGTTTAAATGGTAAACCCTTTTGCCTACTTCTTTTGTTGATTTGTAATCTATAGACAATGACTAATCTGAATAGCTCTTAGGTTTATATTTTACTATGCATATAGTACCTAGCCCATAAGGCATTTTAAAGGGCTGTGAGCGCTCTAAAATCTCTTCCTTGACAACTTTATTAAATTCGTCTATAATGCGCTTATATCGCGAGTAATTAAGCTCTACATCGTTCTTTTTAATGTAGTCTCTATATATATCAGCTATTGTGTAGCTTTTCTTATTCTTCCTTATCTTGAGGACCATTTGGTTTAATGCTTGCTAATGTTGAGTTGTTACTATCATCACTAGGTCTCTTAAGCATAAAAGCTAATTCGTTAATCATGATAGCTTTTTTAATATCTGGTATCATCCATCCAGGTATCATTATATCATCTTCACTACTAGCTATTTGTGTTTGGTCAAATATTCCTGTAACGTATATGTATTTAAGGTTTTCTGAACCATTACCATCAACGTATATATACTAGTCATCAAACCAACACATAGGTTCATTGTATGTATATCTTCTAAAATTATGATAATGCTTTCTAGATTTACTCATAATCTGTATAACACAACCACTAGCATCAGTAACATTAACTATATTGTCGTCACTATCATCAATTGTATACAGCTTATTTTTTGTTCTCTTTAGTTTGCCACAACGACAGCAGCAACAGTCCTCTGATCCAGATTCTGGATCGTCTATAAGTTCAAGTGGTCCAATAGTTGACAACTAGCTATCATCCGGATCTTCGTCATCACCGGTCTCAGCATCTTTATCATTTTCTTTCTTAGACAAATAAGCTTTATACTACATTATCCAAGATAAGATCTAATCCCTAGACATGTCCTCACTCTCACTTATGTTATTATTTCGTACAATAAGAAGTATGTCATCTATCAATGTACGAGCTGAGAATGTTTTCATATTGCTTCTATTATTCTTATACTGTCTTCTTTAAGTATATCATTCGTGTTATGTATTTTGTATTTGTATACATCTTTCTTTTTCCAGTCAAATGTTATCAATCTCTTAAAGAAGTTCTTTTTGTTTTTATATTCTCTATGCTTATAAACGTAGAGGTACTAAGTGTTCTATACATCTAACTTGATATTAACACTATCTTTACCGATTGTATAGTATACTTTAGTTAGGTTGTTATATTGTAAGCTATCCTTATAAACAGAGTCTTTAAGTATAGTTATAATATCACCCCCTACCCCCTTACTCTTATTAACGTTTATAATCTACTTCTAAGTTGCTGCTACCTAAATTTCTTTGCTTTTTAGCTTTTCTGTCTTACGTACAGAATCCAACTACTACACAAGCTTATCATTGTAGTCTTTAAGCTTTTTCATATCTATCCTTAAAACACCAGAAGCCTACTAGGCACCATTCAAGGCATCCTAATAGGCTTCGATGTTGTTATTAGCCATTTTAAGCTCCTGTGAAAGCCTATTAGCTTTGTTGTGGTAGAATATACCAGACGCTACACAAAAGGCTATTAGAAGCCCATAAATGGCATTAAGCAGCGTTTTGTAGTTGTTCTTTATTTTGCTTAATATCTACTACATCACAATTGCTTTCATTATTAGTTAAACACTCTTTTAAATACGTTTTTATCTCACCAAACTTACCTTGTATATAAATAGATACTCCATATACACTAGCTGAATAAACTAATGTTTGTGCTACAAATCCTAGTACGCCTGTGGAGATTTCGCCCTATTGTAAATACTGTACCCATGTGAGAACCTAACCACTTAAAAACGCGAGACATGCGGTTGAATACTAAATCTTCTCGCGCCATGTTCCTGTTACTTTTTTCATTTTATCTCAATAGTTACCTTTCCGTTAGAACAAGCTTCCTTTATTATTGGATAAAACTTGTTTATAGTAGCTCTTGAGTTAAGGACTTTTCCAACCTATTTGTTTTCGCCAAGAATCAAACAGCCTTCAGTGTCAGCGCTTGTGTTTCCTGAGTGAATACGTATACCTTCAAACGATGGAACGTTCATCAGTTGTGGTGTATACTTCTTAAATCTATGTGAATATGTCCACTTAATCTCATAAGTTCCGTAAGGTATTGCAGTTTTTGAATGCACCTTTTTCTCCCTATTGTCAAATTTACCGTTCTTATTTATGTCTCTTACAGTATCTTCTATAGTGTCGCAAAAATATACATCGTCTATATAAAGTTTTCCTATAGTGTAAGTTGGACGGAGAGCTATTCTTTTTAATGTTAATTTCATATTATATTTACTCCAGTTTCTCTATAGTATTTTAAACTTTCTCCAGAATTCTGAATGTTAGAAGTAGTTATAGTTATTCCCTAAGTCGTATCTGCAAACATCTTGTTAACAATACTACTATTTGCTGCAGGCCATTTTATAAAGCTAGATGTATGGTTACCTACATTCTCACCCCATGTTGATACAATTTTGGCATTATTTGAAGACATTTTACAATTAGATATATAATATGTACCAGCAAATATTGGACCGTTTAATACACACAATAAGTTTGTATACAACATCTGGTCTAGTGTAATTGATGAGAATCTTGTCATATCAAATCCTTCAACAAGTCTTCCATTGTTATATGAACAAGCTAAATTTAATCTAGCTTCTCCAGAATATCTTCCATAATCTATACCATAAATTATACAGCTATTCTTAAACGCATTGCTCAATGTTGAGGTTGTAGAAGGTATTGACTCATTGAATATCACAAATGAATAATTATGTGTTACATTTATACCAGATGTACTATCCTACAATATAACAGGCTATGCTCCAAATGCATCATTCAAAACAGAATATGTAGTATAGTCTTTAGGATACTAAACATATACATTTGTTGTTTCGTTTCCAGATGTTGTAGAACCTATAAGACGAGGTATAACCACTTGGTTGTTAAATACTCCGGTTACGACACCTGATCTATTTGCCTTAAAAATATTTTCAGGTATAATTCCAGCCATTGTATTAGACGTGTTATCTTTAGCAAATGCATAACTATAGTTTGTTATACCGCCATCTCCACTATCTGAAGTATGAGAAGTTGCTGCACAATAAAAGAAATCTGGTGGGATAATTAAATTATTTACACCACCATCAGGCACCTATCCATTATTAAACATTATGCCATTTCCAAGATCATATGAAGCCTAATATCCACCTATCAAATTCTATGTGTCAGTAAGCTCTGTACAATGATTAATAGTGCGTTTTGTATATGTATATTCTTTAGTTTCCGGATCCTATGTTCGAGTATAATATTCCATATACACAGTTTGGTCACTTGTGTCATTATTCTTTGCACAGTTGTCTGGAATTTCTGTAGTCATATCAAACTGCTATGCACCACTAGCAGGGCTAACATTGTAAAATACATGAGAGAAGCTCCAGATTTTATAATTGTTATCTCTTCCGTATTTATAATCATGCAGAGTTGCAGGCTTGTATTCATCACCAACTTTTACAAAAACCTAAGTATTAATATTATCATATCTCTTTCTAAAGAAATCAAATGGTATAGGTTTTGCTAAAGATATATTTGCAAAACAATATCTAACATCTTGTATTTTAGGTAATTTAGAGAAGAAGTTATCATCCAATCTTAATGCTCCACCACCATATTTAGCACCATCGAACGTATGTCGCATATATTTTGCGTTTGAATTTATTTTAGATAAATTTCCAAACGTTAAATCTCCATCCGTTTCGGTTATATTTGTATTATAGAATAAGTTACTAAGATTCTCTTTGTTGTGCTTAAGGTAAAGATTACATATATCTCTATAGTGTGCCAATGAAACATGGGCTTTAAAGTTATAGCATCCGTAATCATGTCTATGTTGACTAGTTAAGAATCCACCGTGACTTCTTGGAACAAACTTCTCCCAATTAATAAACTCCCATAAATCAACATCGTCATTGCTTCTACTATCCTATGAGAAGCATGTTTCAATATTGTCTATATTTGGCAAATCATAAAGCAAGCCATCAAGGTTTACGCTATAACAATTAAGGAAGCTTGCATATAAAGTTGTTAACGATGTCCAATTAGAGTTAAACAATTCGCTCAAATCAACCTTATATGAATTAGATATATTAAAGTCATATATTCTCTAAAGTTTCTTAGGAGATATACCGTTAGGATTCCATATATCTTTAGCAGATATAATTTCTGATGTTGATATATCGTTACCAGTAGTTGGATCCATCGGTATCTAAAATTCATGGTCTCCAGCACCGTCATTTCCACCCCAATCAGTCATCTTTGATATACAGTATGTAAAACAGTCTGTAGCCATTCTTGATGTATGAGTACAGAATAACTAACTATACGAACATCCTGATTGACTACCGAAATTATACAACTCTTTAAAGTGTACATTTATACCTGTATAAAGATACATCTAACTAGCATTAGTAACCTTGTTTAAAACGGATGGATCTATAGGGCTTCTAAATACACCATCTGATATGCAATTCTTATAATCATCTTGTGTAAATCTAACCCTAGATCTAGCAAACATTAAACTAGTGTTAGTAATATTATTATTTTCTGGAATAGCATATGTAAAAAAGTTTGCTACAAAGTTAAGATCAACACCACTTCTTTCAAACGCATTATTTAAAGACGTTGTATTAGAGTTTACTAATAACCCTGTATAATCTCCACTCTAATTTAAACCATTATAATTAAAACAGTTATAGAACGTATATGGTCCAATATATAGAGATGTTGCATCAACGGTCTAAAGTCCTGTAACATTCTAGAAGCAGTGATTTGTAGCTGCAACACCTGTAGGAAGGATAACATGCTTTATATTTGTGCTATTCTAGAAACATACATTCTAAAGATGAGTTGAGTTACGTAAGTCTACAGTATTGTCAACTGTGACACCAGTGTTATCTTTAATACAAAGCTAACCATGTATACAATTTGTTACAGATATACTCTTAGGGTAAATCTATACATTAGAATGGTTGTCATAATCTGTAATTGTAACAGTTCTAAGCTTAGGACAATTATCTATATTTATTGTTTCAAAACCTTGCAGTGTTATAGTTTCAACAGAATTATCACCAGAAAGAGTAAAGCTACTTCCGCTCTCAATACAGCTTAAATTAAAGTTTGTTATATTAGTTTTATTATTTAATGACAAGTTCTTATATTGCCCCTATATCTATGACCACTGAAGTGTATAAAGCTAACTATTATCTACAGAAAAACTTGTAATATTAGTACAGTTTGTTATAACAATATTTGCTCCTGGGTTTTTAATATTACTAACATTAACTGTTGATACATTTAAGCTATTCGCAGTTAAACCCATTTTTGATCCACTAATATTAATAGATCTTAGGTTTGGATAGTTATCAACTCCATTAAGTGTTAGTGTTGCAGTATAACCAGGAGATGTTAAGTTAATCTCCTTAACACTAGGCGTGTCAAAAGAAAAACTTCCAAATGTATTCGAAGAACCGTTTATTGATTCAAGCTTATCTGATCCAATATACAAACCAGTCTAAGCATTTCCTTCTATCCAGTTTATATTTTCAAGATAAGACCATAACTAAGAACCTCCAACCTTAACACCTTGTACACCTGTTGTTTTAATATCGACCTATTGGTAATTATCTCCACCAATTATGTAGTTTGCAATAACTGAGTTAGCCTTAGTAATCTGTAAAGGAGAAAATTTAGGACATTTAATCTTAAAGCTAGCGTTTGCACCAAGCTGAATACCGGCAGAAGAACTTCCAGAAGAGAATATGTCTCTAAGGATAATTACATCTTGATTCATAGGCACAGAATAGTTTGCTGCATTATAAGTACGATCGTATACGATGTTTTCAACATTTGGATCGCTACTTAGATTTATATCCTTCCACTATCCGTTACTATCTCTATATTGTATAGGAACACCTATGTTTGAATTAAGATTAAAGTATGCGTCAAGAATATGCAATCTACCATTAAACCAATCTCTTACATAGTTAATTCTAGTTCCATTAAACTTCTGATAATCAACAGGATTCCATTGTGTACCAGAATTATCGAGTGCAAGATATTTAGATCTATAGTTATATGTTACAAGTAGGTTATTTATAGAACCGAGATTATTAGCATAGAAATTGTCTACAAAATAATCAGCATTTTTTAGAATACCTTCGTGAGTCTTGTTATTTATAACATTACTTCTCCATTTTGCATACAATTCCTATGGATAGTTAACAGTATACTGCTCGTCGTCCTTAAATATTAATCTAGCATACTTAGCAACTGCAAACAAATATGATGAAGGAACATCGAATCCGTTTGGTCCAAGTGTAGATGGTGAAAAATCTCTATATATGTTTACATTGTCTGGATAATCAACACCATCTTGAGTTTTCTTTACTTGTCCATCCCAATAATCTGAGAATGCAAAATAAGAAATTTTACTACCGCTATTGTTGATACCTAAACATGTATCCATATCATAGAATGCTGTTACCCAAGTTGTACCATCAGAATTCTTGCCAGACCACGTCTTAATATTAAGGTTCTTCATTACACTATCAACAAGACCAAGAACCATACATATTGTATAATACTCTGATACTGACTAGAAGTTTAAATCTGATGGTCTATTGTTGTCCATATCTGGTATACAAAGATTTCTTAAATCATTCTGCGTTCCAGGACTAATAGTATTCTTCAACACGTATTTCCAACTTGATCCAGCAGACTTTCTTTGATACTATTTAGTATAATCCGGAACCATATTTAATGATTTGCCAGTTTTGTTTCCGGACTCATCAAGCTCTTCTGCAGAATATCCATCTTCATAAGATCCTCTTCCTTTCTTTAGATAGTCAAATAAATAACCACCTCCAAGCGTTACTGATTTTACGAGCTTTTGTATAGATGTCTACAATTCTGCTTCAGAAAAATTTGATCCATGAACAAGGTCTCCAAACATATATGTATTATCATTCTCTTTGTTCTGCTAAAATAATATAGTAGGATCATATTGTGAGAAGTCAAAATAGTTAGAGCCGCCCTAAATTTCAGCAACACCAAGACCTTCTCTCAACGTATTATCATCGTTATTTATTTTATAAAACACAAAGTCTTTGCCGCTACCAGTTAATGTAGTCTTATCGCCAAATACTCTAAGATCTTTATAGCCTAGATTAAAATATGCTTCACGACCAAGATTGAAGTTATATACTCCGAAGTAGTAATAAACGTCATCTTTATTTCCTGTATTAGGATCTTCCGTAACAATATGCATAAACAAAAGTATAGGAAATCCCTCAAGGCAGTTCTTTATATAAGGCTTAAATACACTATCTTCACTAATGCTATCGCTAAATTTTTCACAAACTGTATTTACGAACTTTCCGCAAGCTGTATTATTTGAGTGAGAACTATCAACTACATCAGCTTTTAATGTAAACTACGTTTCTGGTAAAAATGTATCAGAGTTATTTTGGTTAAAATTAGGAGAATACAAGTAAACGTCAGCAGTTTCAGATTGGTCTGTATTTTCTATTGCTAATGTAAAGTTTTTTACTCTATACAATTTTGTAGAAGAACCTTGTAATGAAGCTCTAAACTGTGCACCAGTAAACGAGTCTGGCATCTTAACTTCTGTTAATGCAGATCTTCCTGGACTCCATTCAATTGATACAGGGAAATTAAGATCAGATCCTTCACCTGTTCCATCCTCACCATAATTTTTCTCAAGTCTCTATATCATTGGAGTTCCAGTACCATTGTCTTGACATGTCATAACAAGAACTGGAGTTGACGTATTTGCAGCAATATTACTAATTGTTGCACCGTCTGTAACAACTCTACCATTTATTCCAACATTAAACTTTTTTAAATATTGTTTTAAAATAAGTTCTTGCTAAAATTCTTCGTTTTGTTCGCGAATTATCTCAGACCTATATTTAAGATAATATTGATATACGTCATAATCTCCATTCTCTCCAATATCAGACACAGGTAGATAATCAACATCTATTGTATTAATGTAAACGTTAGCTGGATTTATCTGTAATTGTTTTACAAGTAATGGTGCATTGAATAAACTAGAGAATGACGCTTCCATTCGTCCATCAATATATATAGAAGTATCATAATACGAGTCGTTGCCATCCTTTTTTACAAAATTTGAGAAAATCTACAATAGGTGATATTTTGTAAGATCATCTTTATCTGCATCATTTTGCTTATGTATATAACAATCTACTAAAGAGCTACCTCTAGTTGTTAGCTACTACCCTATAGTCATAATTGGAGAATCTCCTTCGTTGTATAAACTTATAATAGTAGCGTTATCAGAGTTTATATGATTAAACTGTAAACCTATAGCTATATGTGTACAAATATTTCCTGTACCACTAACCTATGGAGGATAAATGCCTGTTATTCTTATAGAATTAGAGTTAACTGTCTAAGATATACTTGTATTTTCTAGATACTGCTTAAAATTATCTGTACAAGTATTAATTCTATAATAGTACTAACTCCACTACTACGTATTTTCAAACCAATCAAGCTGATCTTCTGATTCTTTTACATAAAAATAATATTTAGCACTGTACTCGGAAACATTTATTTCAATTGTATTTTCTCCAGCTTTTGTAGCAAGAATCTTAAATGAATTCTATTGACGCTCTGTTACTGTAAGACCATTTTCAAATATTGATACTCCGTTAATCTTTACGAAAACATTATAACTTCTGTTATTGTTTACGCCTTCATATATTCTATAGTTAAACTAAATATACCCAGGATTGTAAATGTAGTACCCATTAGTCTATTGTGTATTATATATTACACCAACATCTGGAGATATTAAGCAGTATAGTTCGTTTGGTATAAGAGATATATTTATAGTTTGATCATTGGAGATCATTTCCTAACCATCTGGTATAATCTACGTACTAAATACTGCAGAGTAAAGTCCAGATTTATCGTTTGTAAAATTACTCTTATCTATAGGAAATGTAAGCGATCCGCTCTTATCTTCAATATTGCCAGAACCTAAATCCTATCCATTAAATCTAGCTGAGTAATTTATTGTTGCAGAAATTGAAACTACGTATTCAACTTTTATATTAAGACCTGTGCCTCTTGCTATTTCTGTAAAGATCTCATACGTATTACTGTCTGTCAAATATTTCTTTCCATTATCATCAACAAGTGACACATCGAACGAATATGGTATAACAATATACTGACATGATACCTGCTATGTGTCATTACCATCTGTTACAGTAATAGTAAGTGTGGAGTTTGTATTAAGATTAATATTTGTCTAAAATCTAAAAGCATTTTCGATAGATAAAATCTAAGTTCTTGTATTAATAGTTTCTCCACCATTAGCAGTTTTGGTTGTATACGAGTATGTTACATTAAACTTGCCACCATTTGGGTTGTTTATTATAATAAGAAGTGGGTATGTATTTATTCCGTTGAGTACAATATTTTTACCCTTAAGCTGGATACCATTAAGCGACGCAAATACACTAAATGGTTTATCGCTGCCTCCACCTCCATTACCAGAGCCAGAACCGACTCCGCCATATTTATAAATCCACTTAACATTTGTCTTAAGTGAATTCACATCATTAGTTATAGACAATAATTTGTCGGACAGCGTTGAAGAGCCATCCGACATTATTATATCGTCATCACTAACAATCTTAGAATTGTTATTTAATCTCATACTGTAAGCATTATTGTTTCTGTATCAACCCACTCTCCGTAGTTGTTATCAGAAACCTGCTTAAAGTACTGTAACTTCATAGGAGATGTAGAGTAATCGTACTATGTAAATTTAGCTGTAGATGTAAGAATATTGGCTATTCTAACAAGCTCAACATTATAATCAGAGTCCTATAGTCTTATTATACCAAACATTGGGTATTTCTAGTTAGCGTTTGCTACGTCTTTTCCATTTTTAACTGTTGTTTCTGGTATAGCTAAAGAGAACTTCTAATTAGCTGATGGAAGCTCCTTGTTTGATGTAAGTTTAAATCCTGTAGCCTAACACATAAAATAAGTAACACCACCTTCAAGGTTAGGTACGCTTGTATATGGGAAGAATCCAGTAGGAGCCTATCCTACATCCTCTCTTTTTGTTAAAGGGAATTTTGTATAATCTTTACCATCTACAATAAATCTTACATTATCGTTCTACAATGTATTACTCATAGAATACTGTTCAAAATTGTCTTTGCTGTTTTTGTTCTATCCAAAGAAGAAATACTCTCTAATAGGGTATGTACAAGCGTATGTGTGTTTATGACCTCCGATCATAAGTTTTACACCTTTATACTCAAGAAGTCTACTGAGCCAGTATGTACCAGAACCAGTTTCTGTTTTATCGATCTAATTGCAATGGCTACCAATTAATGCTGCACCATTAGGTCCAAGTGATCTAGAATACTGTTCCTGTCCAGTTGCGATACTGCTATTTGTAATAACAGTGAACGGCATTTCATGACAAGCGGCTATACACTTTTTGTTAGTGTTAAGCATGTTGTAAACCATTGTATATATAGATGTAAAACTGCTAATATATTTCTGGTTTGTACCAATAGTATATCCTGTATAAATATTAACAGTGTCTTCTCCATCTTTAAGATTAAACCACTGATTACAATTAATCATTGTGATTTCACTATTAATCATAACGAATCTGTAGTTCTTTGATTCGAAATAATACAGAGATGGTATATATTTACCATTAACAATTGGCACGAATGTAGATTCATCTATATCATAGCAATAGAACACATGGAAGTAGAAAGAGTTTGATTTACCAAGGTCGTCTCCTGTTCCAAGATCTGTCACATTTGTACCACAGAGGTCGTTGTTACCAACAACATTCATCTACTCAAACTTGTTAAATAAAACATGACCAGCGTTGTAGTAATCAAACCATTCATTAATTCTTGTTCCGTTCTATGTCATGTCTCCAGTATTAATAACAACAGGAATAATATTGCTATTCTTTTGATCTTCGGTAATCTTTTCGTTCAGTTTGTTTGCTGCTGCAGCCCAAACTTGATACTATAACCAATCAAATCCCTGCTAATCTGTTGTTTGATAAATAACTGGCTTATAAGTTTCTGGATATAATGTAAATGTCTGTACATCTGATACATATGAACCAGGATTACCATTAGCATCAGGTCTACCAACAACATACTCCCAAACCTAAGGACCTCCTGTAACAGCAGAGCTAACAACATTAATTACACATTTATGAGATGTATACTGTGTGCCATCTGCTGGGAATCTACTTACGATTCTACTATATATAACATTATTAACGTCTTTAGAGTACTCTTTTCTTCTAGGATAAGATGTATACTATTCAATAGCGTTTTCTACATATTTGTAAGATTCGAATCTAGATGTCCAATTTTCCTAGCCTTGCTGTCTAATCCAGATATACTCATCATGATATCCTACAGAGATCCAGTTAAAGGTCCTATCCTTATGCATGTCTATACCAAACGAACATGTAACCATATTTGGTTTAGTTACATCAAGTTTAGATTTATCTGTACATACATTTTTATTTAAATAAGATGCCTTTGGAGCAAAGTTAGCTACACTATACTATTCTTTAGAATGTGGGAAACTAATCATTGGTGAACTAAGATCAACAATCCAAACATCTGCTGTACTAGCCCATCTTTCTCTAGAACTATCTTTAACGTTTGCTGACTAATAGGCCTACTGTGCAGGGTCAAGCTCAAATGTGTTTTTATACATTGTATTTGACGTAATACTGAGCACAAGTTTTGCCCAATATCCAGTCTTTGAAGAATCTATAACACCTGTAAAGAAATAGATTGCATCAATGAATGATGGGTCGTATAAGTTAGGATAAGTCTTAGTGTCATTAAATATAGTTACAGAGCTATCGTTAGATTTCCACAAATACGTTGTAGGAGTAAGTTCTGGATTACCATATGTCAAAGCAAAACCATTGCCAAGACTAGAACTTGTATCGATTGTAAAATCAATCAACTTACCATCTTCATACCACTCTTGATCGTACGAATCTACCTTAATATAAGCATTTTCATCTTTTTTATTACCATAATAAGCTCCGGCAATAACATATGTACTACCTGCTTTTATTGTACCAGTAAGCGGTAAATGGTATACAGCCTACTTATCGTCTGTTGGTCTAGTATAATGCAAATAACATCCCTATAAACAAAAGTCGCTGTCAGATGTATTCTCAAGTTCAACGAACGCTCTCGTACAACCGTGTACGATATCTGTATCCAATGGTGCGTAGAATGCACCAATTTTTATTCTATCAGAATATAATCCAATATTTTGTGTTTCAGATAATCTATTAGATGGATTTGCTTTATTATATTCGGCTAATCTAAGTCTTCCTATAAATCCTCTAGCACTCCAGCTATCCAAGTCAACACCACTAGCAATCACTCTATTAGAAAGCAGATCTTCGTCATTAGGAATTTCTTGATTAATAAGATCTCCAGACTCATTGATAAAGAACTTGTACTTCTTGCCAGTGTCTTGGTGAATAAATGTAATATCTGAAAGGTCTGTTATTCGCAGGTCTTCGCCATCCTCGCGAATAATACCTTGCCTCTTAAGCAAATCTAATACTTCACTTTCTGTCATACCGTCATCTGGTGTTGTACCGCCACCAGCAGCAATTTTAACTAGTTTATTATTATTTTTAATCCATAAATTCTTTGTACTTTCAACAAAGGTTAATTCGTTATTCTGAATTTGGTTCTTTATCTTCTAAAGTACATCTTCTGATTTAACAGAGCGAATAGTTATATGTGATACTTCGTATTTGTAATTCTATTCTGAAGGAGCACTTGGAATAACCTGGTTTGAGAAATCCTAATATTTCGAACATATATCAAATAACGAAAGATCAGTATCTGTAAATACAACACTATTAGGATAATATTGATATCCAATATCATTTCTGATTTTGTTTAATTTATTATCATAATAATAACCCTCTGCATATATATTGTCATTAATCGCATCACCAATGCTAATGTATATATAGTTATTTCCAAGATTGTTTACTGTCCTACTAATACACACCATTACATTATAAGCTGTTGATTTTGGAAGCTCTATAGAGTTTATGTTAAAAATCATCTAATTCTCACCATCTGTTAAATGTATATTTACGTCTGGATTTGTGACAGTAAAATACATAAATACTTTAGGATCTTCAACATCTTTTATTTTTCCATCATCATTCCATGTGGCATCTCCAGTTATTTTTACAACACCTTCTTTTTCGAAATTTAAATTTGACACAGGAGTTAATTCGCATCCATTTCCTATAGTTAGCTATGTAATTAGTGACAAATCTTCTTCATCAACAGCCCATAGTGGCTCATCATCAGGATCCTTAATTCCGTCAGAAATTGATGATATTAATGTATTCTCATCTGTATATGAATTTATTCCATATTTAAACGAGTTTTTAATTTTTGCCACCTCACTCTATAATGCTCTTATGGCAGAAAATAAAATATCGACATACGAACCATCTTCTTTTACTACTCTGGAAGGTTTTGCTTTCAAATCATTCTATTTGTCGGCTATAAGTATATATTTATCTAAAATATCATCTGGATCTACACTATCTATAATTTCTTTTGTGTATATAGGTATTCCTGCAAATGTTCCAATACCACTTTTTACAATTCGTTCATTTAATTCGTGCTGACCAATTTTAAGCTATTCATCATATATTTGCCCAGCATCTGCTACAACGCCTTCCGTAGAAGCACTTACTATTCTACCATATACAATAGTGTCTTCTTTCTTTGGTCTTATATAAGAATTTTTAATATCTGCCATAATTAGTCATTTTAGAATATTGCCTTTACAGAAACTCCTCCAGACATAGTATTTTTAAGTACTGGATTAGAACCTGCATAATAATAATATCCTGTTTTAGCATTATACTAAACAGTAGTAAATGGTATATTATTCATACTTCCATCAATAATGTTTTTAATAGGCTTTTTAGACATTACCCACAAATATTGACCATCTACATAATTTACTATAGTTGAAAATCTTGATAAATCATTAACTTCGAGAAGCAAATTAGGATCTACATTCTTTATTCCTACACTATCATATGTTTCCTGTGATGGGTTTTCGTATCCATCGTCAGACCTGTCGAATCCTTTATCTTGATCACTTTCTTCATCTTCTGCGAATGGTCTTACTGCGAGATATCCAATAAATCCAGAATTGATCAAAGGATCAACTCCAGTGGTTATTGTTATAGAACCAGTCTATTCTATACCTTTATCAACGATTTCAAATACATCTCCATAGTCTATAGTATTAGTTTTAAGCTGTCTTTTTCCCCAGCCAGGAACAAATGTTTCTACGACAACAATTAATTGATATATCCCGCACATCTAATCTTTTGATGGAAAGTATGCGTTTATAACATTATTGTTTGTATCTAATTCAGACTACATGAGATATTTTGTTTTGTCAAAAGGTCTATATTTATCCATTTCACACTTGCAGTCAAAATCTCTTCCGTTATAGTAGAATTTATTTCTACAATGAGGCAATACGTGATACGTAGGACATCCACACCAATTTAGCAAATACTAACTATTGCAGCATTTTTTATTCATGCTCTCAGTTAATGTTTTATTAACCAAGTAACATTTTATATTCTTGATATTAGATGCGCTATATTCTGTTTTATCAACAAGTGATATATTTATTCTAATATCATTTCCAATTCTTATTTTTTGCATATTGATATGTATTTAAAAACAAAAAGCCGAGATAGGGCTTATTACCCCACCCCGGCTAAATATTAAAATTTCGTTTCGTCGTATGCGTTTGCATTACTAATAGGATTTGCTATGTTCTGACGAGCCTGAATCATATTCTGAAGCTCCTCTACAAGTCCACCAGCAATCTCTACAGCACCAGTTGTAAACTTTTCACCATTATTAGATGCGTAAATCTCAACTGTCTGCTTTGTTCTGCGCCACAAATCATCAGCTGTTCTATACTGGTTCTCAAACTCGATTGTAATACCATCGTACTTGTTATCGATATTTGTAACCATAGCTGGCTGAGGATCGTACCAGCAGCTACGATGCAAAACACCCTGGTAATCAAATGATGCACGTTCGCGATCACGAACAAGCTTAGCTGAAGCAGGGTATGTTGTACCTTCCTTCTTTGAGAAAACTGCACCAAGATCATACTTATTGTTAGATGCCCAACCTGGAGCAGCTGGATTCATCCAATACATATTTGCATCAAAGCGGCCCTTCATGTATACGTTTTCTGTTCTATTAGACTCATCGTCATCATATTTCATTGCTGTAAGAATGAGCTTCTTCTAATCAGCTTTAGCATATACTCTCTGACGCTTTGGAGCACGAATAATATCCTTTACAAGACCAGCGATAATCTGCTCAACACCGTCACCAACTTCTGTAACGTAGCTATAAGACTCTGTCCACTTACGATAACGCATTGGCATATCTTTGAATGTAAGACGAAGCACAACAGGACAACCACCCTGCGCAAGAACCTTAAGTGTTTCTGCTGGAACGTTTGTAAAGTCTATTGTGATCTGATCTTCAGCGTCGTCCTTATAGTCGAGCTTTGTTACAGACTTAATGTCTGCAACATTGATGATATTAGACCACTTAATAACTGGGACAAATTTAACGGTGCCGTCCTTACCAACCTTCTGAAAACTATCAGATGTAATAACGCCAATCTTGAAACGATCTGCGTTTTCATCATAAGAATAAACATCTGTGATAGCTGTACCATCCTGTGCAGATGGATCACAGTTCATGAATACAAACTTACCAACCAATGGCTTAAGTTCTGCTTTTGTTTCCTTGCCAGCCAAATCGGCAGCTGTAGCAAGTGTCTCACCGTTCTTGTTAGAAACAAGGACTGTATTTACATATGTAATCATATTAAAATTAATTTTTTCTACTCACCCTATAATGTTAATGCTAGACCTAACTAGCTGGGCTTTCCACGTTAAAATTATTATTCTTGTGTATTTACCTCTTGAGTTATAGTTTTATAGCGCTCGTCTTTCTTATTTTCTAAATACATTTGAGCAGCAATCTTTATAATCTCGGGCATAATAATATCCTCGAAATCCTCATATTCATCATAAGGATTATCGAGAGTTATTTCTGTAGGCTTTCTGAGATAACCTAAAGAATATTCACTAATCTTATATTGCTTGTCTGTGAGCAACATACATCCATTAGAGTTTCTTACGCGTAGAGGTCTAGCTCTATGAAATCTGTAATGGAAATCTGTAAGACTGTTGTTAACTCTGTACATAAAACTATCCTACGTGCACTCAAACATACATGTATTTATTTTATTCTCTCCATCAAGATCGCTTATTACGACGTCCTCATTGAGTGAGAACATGAAGTCTTCTGGATAGATTATTGTATATGATGTATATGACGGATGCTTTTCATCTACAGTCATACTTCGACGTTCATAAGTTTTCTATTTATATAGCTTAATAAGATCTGTTCTACGCTTTTCATTTTGTTCATATGAAGTACCATGAACAAGATCACTATTAAATCTAAGCTTGATAAACTTGCCAACAGCCTAATTGAGCCAGAATAAAGATTCGTCAGTAGATGGTTTGTCTAGCTGGCTATCAAATTTATTTATCTCTCTTTCTAGCCCTACTAAAATATCTATATTCCTCATTACTCAGCCTCCTACTATTTTGGTTGTGATTTCTATTTAGAATTACCCTAAGCAAGTTTTAGTTTATACTGAGTCAAATACATGTCTACAGCACCTGACACGAGCTCTTCAAAACATGAATACGGAAGCGAACAATAACTATGTACAGCTCCAGCAGATTGATCGTTGTCATCAAACTTTAATACATTGAATGCATTAGGCTGGCAATAGTATGTAAGATTTACACTCTCTATCTATGTATATACGTCAGATATAACTTTAAACTAATTACTTGTATAATTAGTACTTTCGAATATAACTAATGGATTTTTTATGATTCCGTTATAGTTGTAGTACGCATTGATTACGTTATCCACATCTTCTTGCTTAATAAGTATATTTGGTGTAATTACACCATCTTCTAAAATTTTATCACTTTTATAATTTTTTGTAACGATGCTCTCTGATCTTACGTACATTGCGTAATCTTCAGGTAATTTATATAAGCCATCATCATTTGATGTTTTTATATTAACTCGCCTAATTAAAGATCTACTAACATCGCTTATTCTTTTAGCTCGTCTAGTACCACGTTGGAAATCGTCTTCATTAGAATACAATACTTTTACATATTGTGTCTAGAACTCGCTTAAGAACGAATATATTGTATCGGTGCTAAGTTTCTATTCTGACGCAAACTAAGGATATACTTCAATTAGTCTGCGCTCAAACTCAATACCAAGTTTTCTTGTTTCTTCTCTTGTCATGATTCAAGTGGTCTAGTATTAGCTTTAGTAGTAAGTCTACTAGATTCTACAATCTCGGTAGACATAATAATTGCCAAATTAATTAATTCTTCTGCCATGCTATCAGATAACTCAAATTTAGTCTATCCGAAATCATAATCGTTTACTGACATTCCTTGTCCGATAGCAAATTTTGCAGGACGTTTAATATATGTGAATTCAGCTGTTGGCTGAGCTCCATTATATTGTACATCCATCGGATCTACATATACAACAACATTGTTGTTCTCTATACATCCTACAGGCTACTCAATCCAAGGCAAGTTTGTTTTTGTTACCTTAAATTTTTTAGCAATATCATGCGATACGAATACTATGTTTTCATATTGATGGTTCTTGTTATCGTGAGAAGTAATACTCTCTTTGATTTCTATCTGTCCATCAATTATGTATAAAACAAGATTATCTATATTGTGCGTAGCGAATGTATAGCTATTATCGCCAGATAAACTACCAACTGCAGTTAATTTGTTAATCAATGGCTATAAATCTTCGATTGCTTTCATATCTGACTCAAACGCTGACCTTCTAGGATTGTTTCCTGTATATTTTTGAGCTATAAGAGCTAGGTAGGCTTTATCAAGTATTGTAGCAATCTCATATTTAGTTAGCGACGGATATGACGAAGTTATATTTGCCTTGTCATATTCAATCATAAATTTAGTATAAATATCACTATGCGTCATACGTCGTTAGTTTAATTATTTATTTTCGACCTGATTAATAATCGAGATCTTTAAGTCTTGATTCTTCTTTGCGTCCAAGTATGCAATACAATCCTACAATGAGTCTGCAAGCATCTCAGAACCATAGTAATACTGTGTTCTATCCTTACGGATAATACCTTTAGCAATAGCGCTCTCTATTAAGAACTCTGTTTCCTTTGTCTTGTTATTAACCCACTTAGTAAAGAAGTTCTATGGCTGTTTATCAACCAATGAGAACAGTGTAGACTCTACAAGCTCATTAGACATTGTATCAGCGCTAACACCAAACAGTCTAAGACATTTACGCATCTCTTCAAGAGAAAGCTTGCCAAAAGCAATAATAGCGTCTCTACGAAGCTTGTTAATCTTATTCTTCTCAATAGCTTCAGCCTGTCTATTAATGAGCAGGTAATCCTTACCAGCATTGAGTTTATCAAGCGATGTAGCTACTCTCTTATGCCCTTCAAGGAACTTAATAATCATAGCCTGTCGTGGGAACGAGTCATCGAGTATTGTGCTCTTAGAGCCAACCTTAACACAGAATGTATTCCAGAATGGTGAATTTTTAGCGAGATGGCCTTCTGGATAACCAAGCTCCTTTTCAAATTTCTTTTCGTCCTCAGGTGTTAAACCTGTGTATATCGACCCAGATCTGGTAAAGTAAGGTGCAATATAATCAAAACAATGTTTATACTTTAACAATCCAGCCCAGGGATTTTTCTTTCTTATCTTTAATTCAACTACCATAATTTTTCAATTAGTTGTTGCAATGCCAAGCTCCCACCCGATTTTTGGGTGGGGTTGAACATTGTATATTATTTAATTAACTAGAGCTCTGCTGCTCTGTTCTCAACTGCAATAGACTCCTGGTCTTCAGCATCACAATACAAGATACCGCATGACAATGGGTTTCTCAACATGATACCCTCTTCACCAAGGAAGTGTACCTGGTAACCATCACGGCTGTTAGAACGCATAGTATTGATGTTGTTTGCATAACCATTTGGCAATACAGAGCCACCAGTACACCACTGTACGAACTCACGACCCTTACGACATACCTTAACGATGTTAGCCTGACCATCACGGCGACCAAGGTCAACGAACAAGAATGTGTAAGACATCAATGGTTTACCTGTCAATGGGTGAAGCTGACGGAACATTTCCATGTTATCAAACATAGCACAACGCTTAACTGTCAACTCGATACCATTAGTCATAGTGTAAGTTGTAAACTGACCACCCAACTTCAAGTCCTAACCAGAACCTGTAATGAAGTGTGTATCAATCATATTGAAGCTAGCTGCCTTCTCCTTCAAGATACGGTCAAACTCACGGATACCCATCTCACCAGTCAAAGCAACGAACTTACGCTCGTTAGTACCAATGATATTGTAGCAGAGATCGAACAAGTAATCCTCGAACAACTCTGTAGTAAGCTTTGTATAGTAACGTACATTAGCTGGAGCAATCTGCTCGAACAAACCTGCAGAAATTGGAACGAAACGACCATTAGTACCCTTCAAATTGTAAGTACCATCTGCATTACGGTTAGAGTGAGCGAACAGCAACTGCTTCTCCTCTCTCTTCTTCCACTCACGAAGAGCCTTCCAATACTGATAGTCAGACCACAAATAAGACTTCTTACCTGTCTCAGGATCAGTCAAAGCGATAGCCAATACTGTAGAGTAAGCATCACCTGTGATATCGTAAGTAAGACGCATAGTCATCAAGCTATTACGCATCTTAAATGGAGTCTGATAGTTGATGATATCTGCCTCATCACTGTACTCCTCGTATGCAGAACCGATACGGTCTACCTGACGACCTGGGAGCAAATACTCGCAAGGAATATAAGAACCCTGGAAGCCTTCTGCTACATAGCACTCGTATACCCATGTGCTACCATCCTGGTATGGAGTACCGTTTACACGTACCTGGAAATTCACATTGTCAAATGCGAGGATTGCACCTGGACCGAACCACTTCTCTTCAAGACCAAGATAAATAGGAGTATTATTAATACCTGGAGTCAAACCATCTGCAATTGACTTAGGAGTAATCTCCTTACCATTCCACTTAGCATAGCGGATATTAACAGCGTGATCAGCATCAATCATTACAGACCACTCATATTCTCTGTTTTCGATAGTCATGGTTGAACCAAGACCACCAGTTAATAAGTCGATAGTAGTTGAAATACCATCATCTTTTGTACCAAAAACCAATGACAACAAGCCTGCTACTTCATGAGGCTTTGTAAGCATTGCGTTAGCAATCATGTTTTCGTCTACCAAGTCAGCAAAACGCTTACCACGATAGAGCTGAAGATTATTTAATAAAGAACTTGATTTATTCATAATATATTAATTGTCTCATCATAGGTATTTTGACGCGAGATCCCATGCCTGAGGTTGTTTTTCATGCCCAACATTGTATGATGTATGATTTTTTGTTTGGTGTTTGAGCATTTGTCTAAGTTTACTCGCAGCAGATGTCTGACCATTGCGCTGTGCTTCGCCAAGTAGAGCATCACCCTTCATTGTGAAGTAGGCTGATTCTATCAAATTGTTAACAAGATTATTATTAAAAGCCTTTTGATACTCTGTTAAACCGTCTGCATCAGTTCTTGTAATATAATCGAACAATGCCTTTCTATCCTCCTTTGGGATATTGATACCTCTAATATTGGTAAGACTATTAATACTAGAAGTAAGATCATTCATGAACTATGCAGCTTGCTGCTCTTGTTCTTGTCTTTGAACTTCCTGTTGCTGAGCCATATACTCTTGCTGTTGCTGTTCGTACGCCTTAAGATAATTTACAGCATCAGCTGCTTCATCTTCCAGCATGTCAGCATCTTCATAGCGCTCAATCTTGCGACTAATCTGTTCGTCATTCATTCCTTGTAATTTATAGAATTCACGAACAGCTGCTTTCTGATTAGATTCGTCCTCCAAATCTATGTTATCGTAAGACATAGATTTCTGTTGTGTCTGATAGAAGTCTTCAAATCTACCACCATTCTTTACGTACTGATCAAGTTTAGCAATACGATCATCGGCGTACTATGGGGTTGAATTCTCATCTACGACATCTTTGATATATTCCACGAGTTCCTCGACTGACTTAGGTTTCTCGTCTGCATCAACACTCCAACCATTAGCTTCAGCGAATGCGTCAAAGAAAGCACCAATCTATTCTGCTTCTCCAGGATCTACGACGTCAGTGTCAGTCTGCTGATCATTATCATCATTGTCGTCATCCTATTCGTTGTCAACTGTAGTTGTGTCGGACGTATTATTATTTAAAATATTATCTGGGATCTGTGTATCATCATCATGAGCATTAGGATCACCAGTTACATTCTTATCATCTTTATTATCCTCAGAAGACTTGTCGTCATCTGGATTGTCTAAATTATCAATATCATCATTAGGGTCATCTAACACCTGATTAATCACATCTTGGTTATCGATGTCTGTAACGCTGTCACCACCTTCCTGGCCACCGAACCCGAGAGAGTTCAAAGCGTCTTCAAAATCACCTAATGGATTTTTCTTCTTTCTTGCCATAATTTAAATTATAACTAAGTTAATATTTTTAATTGTTGTACGCTACACGGGAGTCGAACCCGTGTAATGTTATTAGTGTCTATTAGAAGGTTTTTTAAGTTTTTTAATTAGCTATTTCTCTGCTATCTACTACTCTGCTTCAGCCTACGCTTTTCTTCTACGTTTAATCTTACGAAAGAGCTTATGACGCTGATAGTCATTCTTCTTCTGCATCTTTCGCTTAGGACTTTCCATCTGTGTCATAATCACATCAGTTTAAGATTGTTACCTCTTCTCCACCAGAACTTCTAGCCATAAGAATCTTTTCCAAAGTTATTAGATGGAAGCAAGTTTAGTATATTCGGAAGTGAAGGCTATGTTATCCTATTATACATCTACTGTTTGTACTTATTAAGATCTCGCTATTGCTGAGCTTTTATCTCTTCCTAAGTAGGACCAAGTAGTGTTATTGGAACATCTGCTCTAATAGTACTAGGCTATCTTGTAGATGGAGAGTTTATTATTATAGGACTAGCATTCTTAGCGTCTTCATAATCCTGCTCAAGGTCATTTAGCTATACATTATAATTATAAGCATCCTTATGCGCATTCCTATGATTACGAGCTGCTCTAACAAGACTATTCATACTATTAAGGTTTCTTGAATAATTCTCAAGAGAATCTTCATAATAACCTTTCTACTTAAGTGCTCTTGCGTAATCATGTGTAGATTTAGCTTTAAGCGCTGCTCCGTATCTAGTATGCATAAGCCTTACATAATCCTTAACGAAATCCGCATCACTCTTATATGTATTGTAAGTCTTACCATTCCATCCTACTCCACCATAATTATGCTATTGCCTAGCAACTCTAGATCTACCGTAGTTAGATTCATATGCAAGCTGACGCATTACATTATAATACGCAGCATCACCATAACCATATCTGTTTAGCTATTGTCCTACAAGAGGGCCCATTCTGTTAACAAAAGTATTAATAGAATCATCTTTTCCACCTTTATATTTATGAAGTATAGGATGCTCTTCGTTTAATGGAGTATCAAAAGGTAATGGTTTAATAATGTCTTCGGCTATATTAACATCCTTTCCTTCATTATAAGCATTAAGTATAGACTATACATTCTAATCTATCTACTACTACTCTTCTGTACTAGGTTCCTCAGCCTGGGTGTTTCCACCCAAGTTGATTCCTCTAATATCCTTCCAGTAATCAGCGCCGTTCTTCCACGCTTCATACTTCTATTGAAATGTCTTATTATCGAACTTCATATTTTTCCAATTTATCATTAATCTGATCCCTTAGTTCGATAAGCTATTCTTTAGTTAGTTTATTTAAATCATATCTTTGGCACTCTACATATTCCCACCTATATCCTTTGTATGTTAATCTGCCTTTCATATGTCTACATACTCTAGATATTGGAGCGGTAGTTTTTATTCCATAAAACTGAGCTATAGATGATACACTATCCCAGATTTTTACGAATTCTCCATCTAGTGTGTATTGAACAACTTTCCTACCACCCGATTTGCGAAGTCTATCATTACGCGTTCCATAATTAGCATTATATTTTGGATCGCACCATTCTAGATTGTCAACACAATTATTGCATTTCGTTTCATCTTTGTGATTCACAAATGGTAAATTGTTTGGGTTTGGTATAAATGCCTACGCTACTAATCTATGCACAGGTCTTATTATTCTATTTCCTTTTGATACCTATAAATAAACTATTTTATAGCCATTACAATTCGAATATTGTTTAACAGGCTACTCTTTATATAATTTAGCTTTTCCTAAAGGATTAACTTTAGATGGAGTAATTTCAGTGTAATGTTCATTGATTCTAACATTTCCTAAATTAGATACAGAATACTTTCCAAAAGTATCTTCTATGATTTTCCATTCTTCTTTCATAATAATTATTTACTTTTTGCAGCTTCGGCGTTCGTTTTATTTTTTAAAGCAGTTTTTGCCTTTAGTTCTTCTCTACGATACGCTTCGCTGTCTTTTTGTTTTTGAAGTTCGGTTTCATGCTACATTTTATCTCTTTCGAGTTTTATTTTAGCATCTTCTATTTCTTTCTTTTGTCTAGACTCGTAACGTTTATTGTATGAATCTTCCGATATTTTCTATCTATCTAACGCCTACTTGCCTATTTCGACTATATCTGGAATTCCGTTTTGATCCTGATCTAATTCCTCGGTTCCACGATAAGCATTAATCTGTGCTACAGCTATCTTAGTCTGATTATCTTGATCAATCTGATATCTCTGAAGATCCATCTGAGCTTCCTGTAACATAAGCTCCTGCTGTTTAGCTTCGTTCTGCATCTGCTGTAACTGCTGTTGCTGCTGAGCTTCTGCTTCCTGCTACTGTTGTTGTATCTGCTCCTGTCTAGTCTACATATCCTTAAGCTTCTACTTGATGATATTGAAGTTATCGTTTGTAAGAATCTCGGCTGCTTCAAGCAAGCTAGCACCATTCTGCATAGCTGGCTATATAAGCTGTTGAAGTTTCTGTATGTTCTCGAGATCTTTAGATGTATCACTTACGAACACATCCATATCCTCATAGTAGAACTTAGGAGTAATATCCAAGAATGCTCTTTCTCCATTATCAAATATATACTGGAGCTTCTGTTTACCAGTCTCTTCCCAAGCGCCCTTAGCTGTATTAAGGAGCATATTAAGTACTCTTCGCTTGCACTGATTATGAACCCAGAACAATGGTTCAGTAATATGCGAGCTCTGTACTACGGATCTTTCTACATTACCTACCATCTCTGATGAGCTCACAGCTCCTTCACGCTGTGATGTAATACCAGAGATCGTTCCAGCCAATTCTTCTATCTTGTCCATAAGCTGTATATATTCAGCTATGACGTTAGACATTGTAAGATCCAATGCTGTTATTTGATTAAACTGAGCAGGCTTTCCACCTTCTCTTCCTGGTATATTCCAGCCTTCTTCGTATGGGTTAATAAAGTTAACACCAACACTAGACAAGTAGTGCATCCATTTAGCTGGGCTAATATTCATAGACTTAGGAATCTATGTAATATCCATGTTTACAACCTTACCTTTATCTCTAGCGATAGCTAACTCAAGTCTGTACCACAATACAATATACATATACTGCAATGGTTTAAGAATGCTAACCAATGATCTAGGTTTACTATTTGTATTACTATAAATAGCACCACAATAAGGAAGTTTCTGGCTATTAGGATTATCGATACTTACATGCTGATACTCTATAGGCTATATACCAAAGTATAAGTCACTACCGGCTCTGTATCCTTCCCATACCTCTATAATCCAATCTGGTTCTATGTTTACCTCGTTACCAACAGGCTGATATGTTTCATCAACTATATTAATCTAAGGCTGTCCTGCATCATCTGTAGTTGTCACATAGAAGATCTTCTTAAAAGACTTCCAGCAACAATGCCATACATTTACAAGCGATTTACCTGATCCTTCAAATATAGGGTTATCATATATACGTAACTGTATACCCATATCAACAGGACTTCTGTCTCCAAGGTTCCTGCCAGGAGTAGAACCAATCATTTCTTCAAGCTTGTCAAGATCTTTCTCTTCAAGCTTGTCATAATATCTATCGTATACTTCAGTTATAGGCATACGCATCTTTCTGCAACACCATGATCCATCTTCGATAAACTCCAAATCTGGACTCTTGTCGTAAGAGAAACATATAGGATTAACTCTCTCAGCATATGGCTCTGCATTAAGTACTCCAACGTAATAAATTTCTCTACCTGAGATCAATCCATCCTTCCAGCCTTTGATAAACTCGTTGTCAAGATCAAGCTTCTCTCTCAGATAGGTAAGAGAATGATATGCAGTATTCTCTACAATATCTTTATAATCTTTGTCCATATACTTAGCTATCTACTCTGGAGGCATAATTTCTCCAGACTATAGCTATTCCTGGAACTACTGAGCTTCCTCTTGGCTCATTCTAGCTGTGATAGCTGCTTCTATATATTGTAGAATCATCTATTTCTCTTTCTCTTGCATTTCAGATGTAGCCTCCTATGAAGTTCTGATAACTCTGAAGTTAAGAGGTCTTTTCGTTTCCTCACCTATAAGCAAATCTACTTTAGGTCTTATAATATTAAAGTCGTGAGGAGTAGCAGGAAAACCATCCTCGACCTTGAATGGGTTTGTAATTGATTTAAAATCCTTCTCGTCGAAGATGCTGTTATATAAATTATAATAGGTCTACAGCTCTCCGTAATATGATGTACTATTTCCTCCAGATGTTACGTTACCTTCACCTATAATATAGTTAACGCAATCTTCCTGCCACTTCTTTCCTTTCTTTGAAAGAGGGAGCTTTTGTCTGGGGAAAGCTGAATTGTATAAGTTATCTTCCATGTATTAAAATGTGAATATCGGCATACCGTCTTCACTTGTGCTGCTATCTTCTTCAAACCATTGTTTGCTAAATAACGGCATCTCGAAGAGTTCAACCTATTTGTTTTGTTCTTTTGCAGACGACACCTTTAACTAGTATAGCTCCTCTCTGTATATCATTACCATACACAAAGCTATAACACGGTCTACATTTCGTACACCATCATTCTCTATGAGCTCTTCTATTAGAGGTTCGCTGTATACTCTTTCTACATTAGGGTGACCTTCTTCAAACTCATCTAACAGCCACTCTAATATTAATCCTTCGCCATACGCCCTAATCTGCTTGGTCATATGGCATCCTTTTCTTCTTTGTACTTTGCTGTCTTTAAAGACTTCAGATATGATTTTATCTGGCTAATCAGCCAAGAGGTAATCGCAGTGTTTATTCGTAAAGTAAGGGTAGATTCCTTTTCTTTCATTCTCAAATAATAATCTAGCGTTATAAAACGTAAGCAGCTTGCGCACATTCTCATAGTATTCTTCTGCTGTATCCGGTCTTCCAGAATACTCTGCTACTATTACATCTGTCCATGCTTCTCCAGCTCTTACACGTTTAAATATAAATGTAGAACCAAGAGAGTTTGTAAAGCTATCATCGTGGTCGTACGGGTCGCATCCTCCTATATATAATCCAAGAGGAGGATCCTTTACTGGGTATTCCCATATAACTACTGAGCCATGTGGCTTATCTCCCTTCTTAAGAGGGTAGTTGGTTATATCTCCACTAGGCTTCTCTGTAGCATTTACTTGACCATTTCCATCCCATTCAAGATCAACTATATGCTTCATGCTTTGAAGCTTCTTGTTGGTCCTTATTCTTGTCAACTGGTCCATCAATAACTTTCTAGGGAATATATTCTTACCGAGCTCCAATACAGCCTCTGCTGGCTTCATAGGGCGCTCTGATATAAAACGGTCTATAGATTGCTAACTAGCACCACCGTCTTTTATTTTGTTTCTTTGGTCTATTAGATTTTGTATAGCTAACTCTTTTAAGCTATTACCATCTTTATCCATGAACCTTTGATTTCCATCATCATCAAATGATTCTAGATTCGAATAAGCTGGAACAAAGAACCCGCATTCTGTATTCTCTCTACCATCGTCCCATATATTAGGGAATGCTAGTACGTTGTTAGCGTTAGGCTTATAAAATAGTTCTTTTAATCCTTCGAAACTTGCACCGATCGTACCTCCTGTTCCAAACGCTATCATCAATCCAAACGCTACACCATCATCAGTTTCTACAGAAGGTTGCTCAATACGCCACGCATCAAGAAGGTCCGGAAATTTACCTCCTTCCTCCCATAGTACAAGTTTACCACGAGTACCACGGATACGTTCAGGGTCGTTCTTAAGTGTTATTCCAACTATACTAGAAAGGTATCCCTGTTCAGTTTGTTTTCCAAATTCATCTGTAACTTTATAACCAGAAACTCTTTCCATACGAGTTGATACAAGCCTTTGTTTTGCCCATTCTGTATGTTTATCAAGGAAGTCCATTATCTACCAAGCTTTTGTAAGCAAACCATCTCCTACAAGGAATTTCTACTCAGAGGCTACAGCAAAGTTCTTTGATCCAGGAATAAGCATATAGTTTCTAACGAGCATTGATGCTCCTTTAAAGCTATATCCTCTTTGTCTTGATTTTAAAACAGCCATATGCTTGCCCTGCTGCTCGGCTTCTTCTATAGCGCAAAAATAATAGTAATCGTAATCCCAAAAACTAGGGAACTAAAGCACACGCTCCCTTCTTTTTCTTATATCTCCATTTCTGTCAGTATACTCTGTTTCTACAAGCTTAAAAATTGGACTATAGTTAAGATAAAAGTAATTATACCCTGTAATTCCTTCTCCATCAGGAGCAGTGTATCCATTTAGGCATCTTTCCGTTTCCTGGTCCCAATATTTCTTGTAATCAGTAGTACCTCTTGGAGCTAAAGTGTAGCATCCATGCTTTTCAAAAAAAATAGCTGCCTATCTGAACTTATCAGTATCATGGAGCTTCTAATTAAAGTCTATCATAATTATTCGTACATACCAATAACGCCACCACCCTTGACTCTACCGGTTTCTGCTTGTTCTGCTTTTGCCTACTTCATAGCCATGTCTAACGATTTGATTATTCCGCTAACATCTTTCAATATAGCTGAAAGCTTCTTAGCAGTATCTATATCAAGCTCTTCTTCTGCATAGCTATCCATCGTGTTCATAATGCCCTCTGCTGCGCTCTTAGAAGATTTAAGCAAGCGGGTAGCAGGAGTCTCTTGGAACTCCTGGAACCTTTTTGCTAATTCTTTTACAACGTCATCAGGTTTATAATTCTCATCATTAAGTACATCTTTAGCTACTCTCCATGTGCGCTCTTTCTCTGGGTATGCCTCATATGGGCTATTCCATTTATATCGCCACACTATGAATTCAATCTTCTTTAACGCATCTTGTTTATCTTTAGCATTGTTATAGAAGTCTTTAAATGGTGGTATAGCTAAATCTTCTGTGCTTAATTGTATTTTATTCTATATGATGTCAAACATTACTTAAATAGTCTTTTAAGCCAACTATAATGTTTTCTTGTATTTAAATAATCTAGATTATACTAGTTATCATAAGCTTCTCTCAAACGAAAGATTTCTATACGCATTTCCTTTACATAACAGTTTAACTAACCATTCTGCTCCATACCACAAATAGAATGGTACATATAGCATTTCCTTCATCTGTTCTGTATGTATCTGTTCGTGATTTACTGTAATATAAGTTATCTTAGCATTTGGCTTACAGAATAGATATCCAAATAAATTAATCGCTAGAAATCCTTTTGGAGGAAGTATGTTCTATCTAATTATTTTCATTAATAATAAAAAAAGAGGCAACTGCTAATCTAATCATATGACTATATGACATGCACAGTAGTATATGGCTTTAATGTAAGCACTTCAACAGGAACAGCACCATTATCACTTACAAACATACGAATAGATGATGGTTTTGTTAGCTTAATATCGTACCTACTTAAGTTTACTATCTAAAATTCTCTTCCAAGGAAATCATCTACAAGTGGTACTGTTATTTCCTAAGTTAAATTATTGAACACGTATAACGAACTATTATCATCAAAAAAACCTGTAGGTTTTGGGGTTTTCGAAAAATCGTAAATCTTTTGATCCCTGCATAATCCTGTAACTGTACCATTTATATCTAAAACTCTATCAAACGCAAACTCTGCATTTAATCTTAAGCATGGTCCATACCCACTATGCGAATCAAGTCCAGATCCAATTTTAGCTATAGTTAATAATGAATCTGAGTTACCTGTCATACCTGCAATTAATCCTCTAGCCTAAGAATTATTTGCATAAAATTTTATTCTAGATCCATTAGACCAATCATCATCATCTCCACAAATTGCCACAGAAGATCCATCTATTACCAAATAGCCTCCAGTTGAATCTCCGGTCATTCTTCCTGTTATTGAAAGATTTCCTATACTTCCAGAAGTAGCGTTAACCTATCCAGTAATATTAGCTTTTGTTGACTTTAATTCTCCTGTACTAGTAACAGTGAATGGAGCAGTTGTTAAATCCGCATTAGATATTTCACCAGCCCATATACGAACATTTCCCTTATTGATTGTACTATCAAGTTTAGAGTGCTCAAGTGCCTTACTAGAAGTCATACCTGCTACAATTGAATCACTGTCCATTATTACAACTTCTTCTGATGATAACTCTTTAACGTAAGCCTAATTTGCTATTATTTTTTCAGCTACAAAATTTTCTGTAACCGCGAACTTCTACCAATATCCAGCAACATCTGGTGTTAAATTCCATCCATTATCATTTCCTGAATCTGTGTTCACGCAAACGTAATACATATTTTCATAAAGTACAACTTCCTGATAGAATATACCATCCTATGCATCTCTCTTTCCATCGTAGTATTTTTTCCCACTCTACCATGCTCCTACAATTCTTAAAGGAGAACCTTTAAATGTTTGTCCTACAGATGCATCTCCAGCATCGCCCTTATCTCCTTTCTATCCAGAAGCTGATACAGGAATAGTCATAGATGTAAGATAAGCACCGTTTGAATTATGTGCGTATATAGTAATAGTGCTAGACTTAGATTGTACAGTTGTATTTATTGCGGCATTCCAGTGATCTGAATCATACTGCAAACTTGTTCTGCTATTCTAATTTAATTGCATATATAAATTCGCTTCAGTATCATTTACACTACTTTCGTTTTTGTATAAATTAACATTGAAGCTCATCTATAAGTTGTAATCCTAATCAGCTGGAGCGTATGATAACGATATGTTTGAAAGCTATAATGAATAAGTTACTCCATTAAGTCCATCTATACCAGACTTAACGATTGGAACATATTCACTTAAAGTTATCGCTCCATTTTCTGCTTTAAACAACATTCCATTATCACCTTCTGTTTGAATCTAATCAGATGATATTGTATTCCAAGAATCTCCATCATTAGTACTATACGAAAACTACCAACCAGAACTATTTGACGGTGTGATATTTGTAATCTATGAACCATCACTTTTAGCGACATACACACTTATAAGATTTGGATACATAGTTCCGTCCTGATAATTAATAGCAGACGCAGATGTTTTAATATTGTATGATACAGCATTTTCTCCAGTATCACCCTTGTCTCCATCTGCACCTCTTTCAAGTCCGAATAACTAAATTTCAACCTATCTTATCTAAGATGATATAGATGTAAGTTTTGGCTTTCCAATAAGTATTATTCTATAATACACATCGTTGCCAAAAGACAAAGAACCTTCTGGTATATTTATATTGATCTGATTACCATTTATTGTAAAATACTAATCCTTATCTGAACTATGATCATTTCCAGCAGAATCAATAAAAGAGTCAATTGATAACTCAAAATCAACTGATGCGCCATCATTGTACATATGTGCAATGGATGATGACTGAAAACTTTTATTATAATTCTACTGTGTTAAATAAAGGTACTTATTCTCTCCTGTAACGTCCATAATGAGAGCACTTGCTATACCATCTTTAGAATAATAGCTCCACAATGCAGGGGAAGAATATGCGTGCCAATATGCGTCTTGTCCTTCATTGTCAGAATATTTCTTTCTTACAGATACCCACTATTTGTAACCTGGGCCAAACTATTCTGAGTCTAAATCCTATGGATTATCAGTCCATCCAGATCCATATTTGATATATTCGTTATTCTAAAATCCTTCGTCGTTAGTCCATGATTCTGGAAGATTATTTGTTGGTGCAATTAGTGCAACATAATATATGTATTCAACACCATCTCCATCCATACCATTTTGACCAAAATGAGACCAAATAAAAGGTTCTGACCACATTGTTCCCCATTTTCCTTTATTGCTTGTAACGCAACTGCAATATTCATATGGTACATCTTTAGTTACACCACTTGGATGATCATTCCAGCCAACAGGAACTTCTGGAACTCCATTAATAACTGTTACAGCTCCAGGATTAGTAACCTTCTCTCCATCGATTGATCGTTTATATATAAATGATACTCCGTTACCATCTTCTCCTGCGCTTCCGATACCATCTTTTCCACTAGCTCCAGTTATACATATCGGATTCATATACTCTCCATACTATCCATTACCATTTATGAATACTTGTGTCATCCATATGTAATATCCAGGCCTATAATCTGGAGTAGTATCCATCCATCCAGAACCATCCTGTGGAGGTCTATTTGCACTAGGTTTGTTTGGCACTGTTGAATTATTTGTTGTTTCTTTAAAATAAGATTTGTAATAGCCAAATTTAGTAACATCTATATTTGAACCTGTACCATTAGTAGGGATTGTTATATAGCCTCCATTTTCAATAGAGTATACTTTGCCATTTATTTCCAATTTTGCTAATGTATCTCTTTGAATATAATTTGAAAGCTACTACTATATATAATCTACATCTACTATACTACCAGATCCATTTCCAGATAAAGTAACTCTAAACTAACCACCATTATTCTATGTTAGAATAAGCTCGTTACGTTCTAATGTAAAGCTCTATATAGAATAATCTTTACCTATAGTAGAATCTTCAATTATCTTCTATATCTAAGCTATAGTATAATAGTTAGTTGGATCAAATTTTATATAGTCAGCCTTGTTTAAATACGTAGAATCGGCATTCTTTTTTGTAATATACTAATCAAAGTCAATATTACTAATAGCGTCATCAACATATTTCTTTTTAGCATAATCTCCAAGATTTAAATCATCAATAGCGCCAGATATCTGCTTAGACACTTCTATCAATATCTCTTTCTTTATAGAGTTATCTCCGTCTCCAGCTATTTCATTTAACTGATCTTGAAGATCTAATAAAGCAGAATTACTAGCCTTTCCATTCCATTCGTCTCTTTCCTCCTAAGATATATGTGAGACCAAATCATTTACATGGCAGCACAATCTAGAATATATTGACGAATAATACTTGTCTATTTTAAAATCTAATTCTCCAATTGGATTTTTACAACAAGGCTCTTTTGGTTCTACGCAAAAATTAATCATATTAATTCGTTTAAATTGTTAACAATTATTGTACTGTGGTGTCATCGAAGACCACGTCTAAAACGCCACAGCGGCTACTAAAGCGTCATTATTGTCGTGTCCTGTACAATAAACTTTCTCGATCGTATCCATAATTAATAAGTTTTATAGTAAAACAATATGGAACTAGGACTGGAATAATCCTAGTCCCGTTTAATCTAATAAAAGTCCTACCCTGGTACGCATTTGGAAGGAGGCGTGGTAGAATCTGTTGTGCTAGGCGGGGCAACGAACCCCGTAATGCTTACATTAAGACCTAGCTCAAATGTTAAAATCTCTCTTAACGTTTGTTTTAATTTTATCAAGCAGACTAATATAATCTGTGTATTTTTTCATGTCTTCAGAATTTTTCTCACCAGTAATCTGTATTTTATTATAGCTGTTAATGAGGTCGAATTCTTCTGTCTGTGAAACATATTCTCTAATAATATTTTTAATACAATCTTTATAGTTAGGAACGCCTGTCAATTGTACCTAAATAAAATTATAGATAGTTTCTTCTTCGCCATCTTGATTTGTCTTCTACTCGCTTGTAATATTATAATTATAATAATATGTATTATTACCGAGTCGTTCTATGGCGTTTGGTCTTATATTGGAACTTACTGTGTTCATATTTAAAACTATATGGTAAATATCTTTTGTTTAACGTTTTGTATAACCACTTATTTTTAGATCGTACAACAAATGGAACTCTATTTCTTATTGCATGTATCTCAAAATATTTCTATCTTATTATAACTTCAACTATATAAAAGCGAACATTATTCAGACTAGTTATATGCTTAAGTTCTCCATTCCACGTAGATAATCTGTATTTTGTAGAATGCTATACGATATAAGAAAAATGTTTAGAATTACAAAATTTTAACCATCCTCTATATGATGTCATTCTAGATTCAAATACATCTTTAGATATTTTGTTATTTGTATATCTATACACAAGTTTTGATATCTTTGTTTTTATAGACTTTCTCAACAGTCTATACTTATGTCTGAATACATATCCAACAAAATCTATTCCTCTACTTTCTATTGGAAATACCTGATAATTTGGTTTTAGTTCTAACTTTAAAATATTATGAAAATAAAACTTTATAGCTATCAGTATATTTTTGAGATGATCTTTATTATTGTCTAATATTACTATATCATCAGCGTATCTGTAGTAATATTTACATTTTACATCTTCTTTTATCCAATGATCAAAATACGCTAAATATAAGTTTGCGAAAAATTGCGATAAATAATTTCCTATCGGCACTCCTTTTGCAGAATCTATTATTCCTTTTAATAACTTTAATAACCACTTGTCTTTTATTTTCTTCTATATTATGGAATACAATATATCGTGATCTATTGATGGATAAAATTTACGAACATCAAGCTTTAAACAATATCTTGTTTTCTGTATGTTGTTTTGTAAATCCTTATACAAATCATTAGCACATTTATGAATTCCTCTACCTCGTATTGATGAATATGTATTTTTAATAAACACTCTTTTCCATATACCTTCCATTATATTCATTATCGCATGATGTGCGATTCTGTCTGGATAGTACGGTAGTCTATAAATAATTCGTTCTTTTGGTTCATATATTTTAAATGTGCTATACTATGATGTTTTGTAAGAAAGATTTATAAAATCCTACAAGAGAGCTTGATTTTCTACATCCCTATTTTTATCATGTTTTTGTATACCATATTTCTTTGTTTTATTTAATCTAGCATTTTCATCAGCAAGATAAATATTGTCTAAGGTACAAATCTTTTCTTTAAGATTGCCTATTCTTTTCAAAACTTTTTATATTAATATCGAGTCTTCGGGATATCCCTACCAACACGACGTGGTTAATAAACGTTATCTTTTGCCAAGAGGCAAGGTCACTATTCCCAAAAAATGAATTTGGAAATATAAATAGCTAACATTGGTATTGGCATTACTGACTCCATTATTAGAATTGAAATAGCTAAGACTGGCTTTGCTGCCATTATTAGCGTTACTACCTACTATGAGTTTTTAGTAATGTTCCAGTAAGGAAGAATAGTAACTTGTTTTAAATTAGACTCTCACTAATGACCTAAAGCCAACATAGGGATAGGCAACACCGACCCCATTATCAGAAGAGAAAGAGCCAAGACCGGCCAGGCCGCCAACAGCAGCGTAACCACCCACCAAGAGCGTTCTATTTTCAATGGAATCGACATTACACCAGTGATAATCACATTTATATGTTGACTCAGATCCAGCAATAGAAGAAGGAATTATTTCTGCATTTGATCCAAGATCAAATGTTCCAATCCATCCATCTTGAGCAATTTCAACTCCAGCAATATCGAAAAGTGAATAATCTTTACCATATTTTGATACATCTGTTGTTGTATAAACATTGCTATTAGCTTTAGCTACATCTCTCTTTATAACAATTCCTTCGAGATTCGTCCAAATGTCACCGAATGGATTTTCAAAACCTCTCCATCTATTTGCATACAGAGTTTTTTCAGGAGATTGGAGCTATATAGCTTTTACACCACTAAAATTTCCAAATTCATTTGTATATCCACATGGAGTTATTGCATAATTTCCATTATACGAACTCCATTGGCTCCAATCCCAAGTAGTTAAACCAGGACCAAGACCGCCCTAGTGATAACCGTCTGATGTGAGTTCTGAATTAAATTCTTTCTAAGAGTTGAAATTAGCATACTCTATTACATAGTTCCAATAGAATATCCATTTATAAAATTCGTAACACAGAAGTTCCTATCCAGCAGCAGCTGCATATGTTCTCATTGTTGCTCTACTAATATCAGATACAGGCTTTCCAAGATCGGTTTTAAACTAGTCTGTAGCTAGATGCTAATCATATTCTGATCTTCTTCCGCCTCCTCTATACTTAGCATCTGTACTAACTACTGACGCTATCTTTGTAGTATCACCATCAGTATAAATAGTATTACGATAAGCGCTTATAAACATTTCTGGTATCTCAACCCATGAAGCGTCAACCTTAACAGTTGAGATTCGTACCCATCTCTTGTTTCCGTTAGATCCTGACTTGCCATAGAACTTAGGAGTATGAATCATTACATCTCCATCTGTACCATCCAGATTAGAATTTGATCCATTAGAAGTTTTTGTCCAATCGTTAGGATTCAAATAATACTACAGCTTTCCATTCTTTACAACACATCCCTTATACTCAGATTGTATTGGAAGAGATTTATGGAATAATGGATTTCCGATTCTTGTACATGTAGGATCAGCCACATTTACATCCCATTCTACTCCATATGACATCATGTCTACAAGGTAATCTGGAGCTACGCTTATAACGCCAGCGTTAACATTTAATCCGTCTCCAACTTTTACAACTCCAAACTATTCTTTAGTAGCAGTTTTACTTACAAACTAATCAAAGCTATTCTGAAGTGTTGCTTCTGCAGCAGTAGCTCTAGTAACTTCATTTGCAAGCGCAGAAGCGTCAGCTTTTTCTGTAATAGCCTGATTTAACGCTGTATGCAAGTCATCATTACCAGCAAGTTTATCTGCAATCTCTTTAAGTGTATCAAGATCTTCTGGCGCAGCAGCAATCACATCAGCTATAGCTTTTCTAAATGACCCATCTGTGCTTGAATCGCCGTTAACTATTGTAAGCAAATCTGATATCTCTTTTTCTTTGTTCTATGCTCTAGTTTTCTCTTCTGCGATGCTATTTTCGAGTTCTGTATCTTTACTTGAGCGAGCACTAGTTTCATTTTCAATCAAAGTGTTTAAGCTGTTTTCTTTCTTAGTGGCTCTATTAACTTCATTTTCAAGCAAATCCTTTGTAGCATAATTTCCTTCTACAATACTTTTGTCTATAGCATCTTTTACAGACTGGTTAATAAGCTTATTTGTAGAGTTTGCATCTAATATATTTCCATGCATAAATTCCCCACCTTCAAGATCAACCAATATTTCTGGATTTCTGATCTACTGTCTAGGAGTTGTTATGAGAACATTTTTTACTGGAACTCTATATAAAAAATCTTTTTCCTAAATCATAATTAATGCATTAATGTGTTTAAACAGTAAAAGGGAACTACCTTTCGGTAATCCCCTTTATGTAAGCGAATTAGGCCTATCCTTCGCTTACCTCAGCACCTTCCTGTGCCGCCGCTTGCTCTGGTACGGACTCAACCTGTTCCTTAAGCTGTGACTGAGTTCCCGCAGCTGCGCTAGATTCGTTTTCGTGTCCTGTGCCAGTAGAACCAAATCCGCCATCACCTCTCTCTGTTGGTGAAAGCTCAGAAACCTCTGTAATTGTATACTCTGGTATAGGAACGATGACTAACTGACAGAAGCGCTCGCCCTGCTTATAAACAGCAGGAATGGTATCTGTTGTAGCCTTCATGAATGCTACAATCTCGCCTCTATAATCACTGTCGATAACACCGACATTATCAGTAAGCCATAATGACTTCTTCCAAATACTAGAGCGTGGTATAAGTAAACCAACATATCCGGCAGGAATTTCAACTGCCAATCCTGTATGGTAAACCAACATTAGCTGATTTGCTTCATTAAGAGCTGTTTCAATCTTAGTGCAAGTCAAATCAATTCCTGCAGCACCTTTTGTGCTACGAATAGGGAGGATAGCGTTATCCTCAAGTCTCTTAAATTTCAACTCCATAGTATTCAAATATTGTTTTATTATTGTTACCCCACTAGGATTCGAACCCAGACTAAGAGTTTTAGAGACTCCGGTGCTACCGTTACACCATAGGGCAATAAGCACGTAACTTTTAACTGGAGTTACGCAGAACCAGTATTGAGTCCCTGTGTCAGCTTACTATGGAAGCCTTTTATTTATAGTGTACACACAGGGATGACGCTTTATTAAACTATAAAATTTAATTCAAAAAGTTATGGGGTGGAGTCTATGCAGGAGTCGAACCTGCTAACTATTCCCTTTGTATCGGGCTGTCTTTACCGTTTGACTAATAGACTCTAAAGGTGATTACTTAGTACGAGTAATCCAATTCCATAAGCGTTTGTACCAAGGCTTCTTAGTTTTCTCTTCAACCTTGCTTGCTTTGCATCTTAAGTATACGCAATCATCTTTTACTACAGCACAACCGTTCTCTGGAAGAATCTCATCGAGCAAAGCATCTGTAAGGATTGATATAACTGTATCATAGTCACAATCAGTAACCCTCATACCTGCCGAAATCTTCTTGCCAATGAAGTATGCTGCAACATCGTTTGCGTTAGCAACATCAAGCATAGAGATTGTATACTTAGGTTTATTTACCTTAACTGTCTTTTTAATAGCTTTCTTCATAACTTAAATATTAACATGGTGCACAATTATCTCCACAATAGTCTCCACAATCTTCGCAAGCAGCATTCACATGAGCATTATCCTTTTGCTTTGCTGCCCACTCTTCTTTTCTCTTCTGGTCAGCTTCCTTAGCATTATTTAGTGCCTTCAACCAATCTTTAGACTTTATTATTACGAAGTCTGTACCAAAATCTCTATCGTAGAATGTGATAAGAATGTCATCTTTCTTTACATCTTCACAGATAGTTTTGTCAGGGAACATCTTTGATGTCCACTCAAAATTAGCATCTTCCGGAATAATGTAAACATCATCGATACCTCTTGCAGATCTATTAATCGCATAAACCTCAGCTGTATCTGTATCAACCATAATAGGCTTGCGATCAATGTTTATTATCTTTTTCATATGGGCTTAATGGTTTATTTTTATTATCTTTAAATCTATTCTTAAGCTTGAATCTAAATAGTTTGTTTATTAATACGTCTCTAGTATCATTTTGATCTTTCATAACATCAACTACGAACTAGAACTAATGCATAACTATTTGTTTTACTAGCTCTGGGTCATCGTTCAATGTACGTCCAATCTATCTACAAACTTTATCTATATTCATCACTTCTCTACTATTTCAGTTGCTACAATATCGTAAAACGATACAAGTTGAGAGTCCTTAAGCAAATCGAAATACATAGCACCTCTAGATGATCTATATATAACGATATCGCCAACCTTGATAGGCATCTGCTGTATTTTATCATCATCATATGGGTGTGTATACTCATATGGCAACTTAAGTACAACAGCTCTAGAGAAATCTGAATCAACTTCCTTTATCTCTGTCTTTACCTCATCATAATCAACTGCCTCGATCCCATCCTTATCCTTCTTAGGCTTAGTGTCCTTAGCCACAGGTTCGGAGATCTTCTTCTTAACTTTAACAGGCTCAAGCGGTTTTACTAAGAACATCTGTCTGAATTCATACTTT
>ENA-OOWZ01000020-OOWZ01000020.1-human-gut-metagenome-genome-assembly--contig:-NODE-20-length-105879-cov-6.640545_pt1 | contig 105879 bp, 75 predicted proteins | sample MGYA00241580_ERZ501329 | MGnify/ENA primary metagenome ERZ501329 (study PRJEB25962, sample SAMEA2042923) | human gut metagenome | biome: human gut; feature: human-associated habitat; material: faeces... | reverse complement strand
GCAGTTGTTGGTGGAGTGGGCGCCGTATTAAATGGGGAAGAATTTGGAAGTAAAGAATTTTGGTCTGATTTTCTATATGGTGGAATGGCTGGTTTTGGCGTAGGTGCGATTGTTGGAGCTGTATATGGTGGCTTTTATGGGGCTAATGGTTGGTATAATGCAAAAGCATTAGAATTTACAAATAGTGGGTCTTCTGAAGTCTTTTTAGGAAAAGATCCGACATACTATGAAATTGCACAAAAATATGGTGGAACATCATTTCATGTTTCTAATGAAGTTTGGAATTCTACAGCAAGTATGAAAGGTGTTAATATGTGGAAAATAAATAAAGCTTTTTTAAAACAACAAATTGCACTTAAAAATAAATTTGTATTAACTTCATACAACATTACTGGAATGTATGCTAAAGAGGTTGCTTATGTTATGTCACATGGTGGTGTTTGGGCTTTTTTAGTATAGTGGCTGTTATGAATATTGAATTGGGTAAAAAAATATTTTTTAAGTGCTATGGTAATGCGTTTGGCATTCAAAGAGAATATGGAAAAGAATATAAAAAATGCAAGATTCCAAGAAAGTATGAAATTGAATGGCTTGATGAGATTAAAAATCAACTTTATGAAGCAATTAATAATTCTAGTGGAAATAAAAGATATTCGAATTTTATAAAATTATGCGACATCATTTCTTTAAATGCAGCAATAGAATTGACATGTAAATTTTTAGAAACTAATTTAGATTATTTTGAAAGACTATTGTATACAGAATATTTAAAATTATTAAATAAAAAAGTTAATAGCCATGAATTATTAAAAAAAATAAATGAAAATAAATTTATTTTAAAAAATAATATTAATTTAGTAAAAAAAGACTCAAAATTATATATAACTTTAAAAGAAAGAGAAATTGAAGAAAGAATAAAAAGATTATAAATAAAAAAAGAAAATATAAAAATGTAATATAATAAGAATGATTTTAGTGATGCAAAGAAAAACTAATATTGAGTTAATTAGTTATTTAATATGAGTTACTACTAAATAAATGACATTTTTCTAAAATTTAAGTTAAACAGAATACATGTAAATAAAAAAGCGTAACTATCCTAAATCTATATGTTTATTGTGTTAATGATTCTGTGAATATGATGGGTGTTTTGCCTTAACTGTTACTGCTTTGGTATTGCTATCATTTGGGGTGTCAGCACTTGTTGGAGCTACTTTAAGTGTTATAAGTCAAGAAATTGCAACTAATTGGCAAGATCTTAACGTGTTACAAGTTATTTGGGATGCTGGAATTGCAGGTATTGGGGGCTTTATCAATGTCTCCGCTTGGATGGAAAGCCATGATTGCTGCAAACACTGCATTAGGATTTATAGGCTCTGTCGGTGGCCATTTAATTCAAGGGCATAATTTGTTTGGAGCAAACGATAGTGAATACTGGACTGATATTGGTGTTAGTACTTTTATCGGTTTAGGAATTGGCATTATCGGGGGACCAGGTGCTCAACTAGGCATGAATATAAAAGCTTTACAACAAAACTTTGTATCTGCATATGATAATATGATAGCAACTAGCACTAAAGTAGCTTCTTGTTATTATAAAACTGTTGGTATGGTAACCATTCATATGAATAAAGCCACCATAAAATATGGTGTTGCATTCTTAATGTATAGTAGTGCATATGCAAATATGTTAAAATTTATAACTTTATCTATTTTTAAATCAAGTATTATAACATTAGGAACATCATGGAGAACTGCAATAATGTAAAAATATTTTTATGGAGAAAAATAATGATTAGTTTTATAAGTTTTTTAATGTATTTATTTTATACTTTGCCTTGGTATTGAAATTAATAGGAATAAAAAATGGAATAACATTTTTTATCCAAAGTCAAGGTTAAATAGTAAAGGTATTACTACTATATATTGTATATCATTCGTTTATATGACATTTTTTATGATAATTAATTTAATTATTGGTGTTATGTATTGGTATTACTTTAAGTGCTTTGACAATGTTATTAATTGCTCTCTTTTCTTCTAAAATTTGTATAGTAATTGTAGAGGAAAAAATAATAAAAAAGTTTCTTTGATAAAACAAATATTAAAATAAAAGAAATAAGAAGTATAGAAGAAGGATACTTTATCAAGATAAAATCAAAAAATAAGTTAATCAAAATTGAAACAAAGTTTTATGATTCGGGAATAATAAAAGTTAAAAATCGTTTGAGTGAAATAGGTATATATAAAAATTAAAGACAAAGTACTTTTACAATGACACAATGTGAATTTATTTTGATATTGTATTTGCATTAGTTGATGTTTATATTGGGAAATTAAAAATTGAATAAATGTCAAAGGTACTTAATATTTAAATACAATTAACAAAGGTTAATATTTTGATCAAAATATATCGTCGATATTGACATTTCAGCTATTAAGTTGGATTTACTTGCAATTAAAACAATTCTATAAGATACGTGTGGATTTAGAATTATTACTAATATAATTAATAATAGCTTTTGAGGTTAAAATTTATCAAGATAAACAAAAGACTTTAAAGCAATGAATTATATAGTTCAAAGCCTTAAAGTCTTTATTACTATTTAGAACTTTGTTTGTTATCGTAATCCATGATGTACAAGTCAGCACCATGTTCGTTAGCATATTTTCTAGCAGCTTTGACAGCTGAGGCTTTTGAATCATAGTGTTGCTTCATGGTCTTTCCATTAGGAGAAACAATTTCCCAGTTATGTTCTTCCTTACATGGTCTACAGATTACTTTAGTTTTGTTAGTCATATTTAATCCTTTCTTGAAGCTTCATTATTATGTTGGCAAAAGAAAGTGAAAATATACTAAATATTAAAAAAATCTGGTACTTTGCAGTCCCAGACATTTTTTCAAAATGGTGATCCAAGAGAGACTCGAACTCCCGGCCCACAGCTTAGAAGGCTGTTGCTCTATCCAACTGAGCTATTGGACCATCAGCGTATTATATGATAGTATTTTTCAAGATTAAAATCAAGCTTTATTTTTAGAAATGTTTATTTAAGTTAAATGGAACATTCATTGCTTGATTAAAAAAGTGTTAATTTGGATTGAATAGGTCGTTTTGATATGTAAAGTAAGCTTGTTGTATAGTTGTAAATGATGTGATACCAAAAAAGTAATAAAAATTTAATAATGTGATACGATAGAATTGAAAATTGTTTTTTCAAATATTGGAAATAAAGATTTATTAGAATGTTTTGTGTTAATTAACGATTCTCGCTTTTCAATAGGAGTCATCCAATTAATAGAACTAGAAGGTATATTATTAGAACGTTTTAAATAAGCTTTCATTTGGATATTTAAATCGTCTAATGAAAAGAAAGATAGAAAAGAATAAAATCTTTCTTGATCATTTCTATGACTACGTTCAACTTTGCCATTGTGTCGAGGAGTTCTCGGTTTTATAAGTTTATGTACGATATTTAATTCCTTACATAATTCATCGAATAAATGTAACGATTTATCAGATTTTTCTCTATTGTTAGTAAATTCAAAGCCATTATCTGTTTGAATAATCTCTGGAATATAACCAAAATAAATGATAGATCGTAAGACAAAGTCCACAGTTGTAAACGAATCATGAGAATTATAAGCATATATAAATCGCTCTCTAGTAGCTTCATCGATAATTGTATATTGATAAAATTTCTCGTCAGTTTTACCAACATAACAATCTTTTGGGACATATTTAACATCTAATTGCATCTTAATTCCAGGTAATTTTGGAGTGTCATAGGGTTTAGGAGTATATTTTTCACGTTTTACTTCAGGTTTAACATATACACCTTGCTTCCTTAGGAATCTAAATAAAGATGCAGGATGTCTAGTATAAGCGTAATTATGTTTTAACTTACCATATAATTCACTTAAACCGATATTTGGATTTCTTTTTAATAAATCTTGAATATGTTTAATTTCTAATGCAGTATGAGAATTTGGGTGTGGAGTTTTTGGGGTTTTAGGTAAATCAATTAAAGATTCTTTAGTTCCATCAAATTTTTTCATCCATCTCATTAAGGATGCTTTAGAAATATGATACATTCTTAATATGTCTTTGATTTTGTAATGATTAGACTTTCTATTAGAATAAGTTTTACAAGCATGAAATCTTGTGTTTAAATCATGTGGAAAATATTTAATGTTATGTGATATACTATTCATGGTGGGTAATTCCTTTCTTTTGTTGGTTTGGTCGCTTAACATTATAAAGGATTATTCACTTTTTTGTTAGACTTTAATTAAAATTTGAAAAAGTCTCACATGTATTGTACATTATCAGAGCTTGTTTACTAGTATATATGAACTCTTTTTGATATAATCGATTGGTAAGGCATAAATTTATATGTTTACCAGATAGGAGCAAATATGATAGATCCATGGCGCGATAAACCTATGAAAAAAAGACCTGAAGGTGAAAGAAAGTTTTCTTTGAAAAATCCAGTTGATAGAACTTTATTCTTTATAATTGGAGGAATAGCTTTGGTCTTAATTGTTATCATAGTTATTTTACTTGTGTTATTTTTACCAGATTTGCTTAAGAAATAAAAAGGAGAATGTTTATGTTTTTTGATGCTAAAGTAATTAATAAACAATTTAAAAGTTTATTAAAGAAAATTAAAGATTTCGATAAAATTGTTATTTATCGTCACGAGATGCCAGACTTTGATGCTTTTGGAACTCAAATGGGATTATATTATTGGATTAAAGATAACTTCCCACTAAAAGAAGTTCATTATGTTGGTGATTCACATAGAACATTTGTCCCTGATCTTTTCCCAGAGCCACAAGTTTTGGATGAATCTTGGTATGATCAAAATGAACACTTAGCTATTGTAGTTGATACTGCCACAGTTGATAGAATTGCTGATAGACATATTGAAAAAGCTAAGTATGTTATTAAGCTTGATCATCATATAAATGTCGATCATTATGCTAATGAAGAGATAGTTTATGATAAATTTGCTGCTGCAAGTGAATTGTTAGCTTTATTTGTCATGGCTCAACCAAGAAAATATATTGTATCTCAAGATGCAGCTAGAGCTTTCTATATCGGCATAATCGGTGATACAGGACGTTTCCAATATCAAGATGTTTCACCAATGACTTTAAGACTTGCTGCTGACTTACTTGCAACAGGTATTGATAAAACTGAAATTTATAATCAAATGTATAAGTCTTCTTTAAGACAACTTAATTTCTTAAAGTTTGTTTTAAACAATTATAAAGTATCTGAAAAAGGTACTTGTTACTATGTTTTAACTGATGAAGATTTAAAGAGATTAGATATTGAAGTAACAGAAGGTAAATTACATATTAATACATTTAGAAATGTCGAAGGTGTAACTTCTGTTGTCAGTGTTACTGAAGATAAAGCTAAGGGCGAATGGAGAGTCTCACTTCGTTCTGCTCACAAAGTTATCGTTAATGTTGCTCAACAATTTAATGGTGGCGGTCATGAATATGCTGCTGGGGCTAAACTTAAATCACTCGATGAATTGCCAGCACTTATTAAGGCCCTTGATGAGGCAGAATAATGTTAACAATTACTGATCTTTCAATGCAGTTCGGTGGACGAACATTATTTAAAAACGTTAATGTTAACTTTGCTAAAGGCGAATGCTATGGAATTATCGGTGCCAATGGTGCTGGTAAATCAACTTTGTTACGCATTATTTCTGGCGATTTAGAACCTACTTCTGGTCACGTTACTTTAACAGATAACGAAAGAATGTCTGTTTTAAAGCAAAACCAAGACGCTTTTGATAACGAAACAGTTTTAAGAACTGTCTTATTAGGACATAAGCGTTTGGTAGAAGTAATGGATCAAAAGGAAGCTTTATATTCAAAAGCTGATTTTACTGAAGAAGATGGAATATTAGCTGGTGAATTAGAAAACGAGTTTGCTGAACTTGGTGGTTGGGAAGCTGAAAGTGAAGCACAAACAATGCTTAACAACTTAGGTGTTTCAACTGAATTCCACGATAAGCTTATGTCAGAAATTGACTCTAAATTAAAAGTTAAAGTTTTACTTGCACAAGCTTTATTTGGTAATCCAGATATTTTGGTTTTAGATGAACCAACAAATAACCTAGATGCTTTAGCTGCTAGTTGGCTTGAAGACTTTTTAGCTGATTTTGAAAATACAATTTTAATCGTTTCTCACGATAGATATTTCTTAAATAAAGTTTGTACAAGAATTCTTGATGTTGATTACAATGAAGTAAGAAGTTATATAGGTAACTATGATTTCTGGTATGAATCTAGTCAGTTGTTACAACGACAAATGAAACAAGAAAACGCTAAAAAGGAAGATAAAATTAAAGAACTTCAAGACTTTATCGCTCGTTTCTCAGCTAACGCTAGTAAATCAAGACAGGCAACTTCAAGAAAGAAGTTATTAGATAAAATTACTTTAGACGATATTAAACCTTCAAGTAGAAGATACCCATTTGTCGATTTTAAGTTCGATACTGAAATAGGTAACGATGTTTTAACAGTTGAAGATGCTACTATTGATGGCTTCTTTAAAAACTTATCGTTTACTTTAAGAAAAACAGATAAAGTTGCATTTATAGCCGATAATTCAGTTTCTGTAACAAAGTTATTTAATGCATTGGCTGGCGAAGAAAAATTTGATTCAGGCAAATTTAAGTTTGGTATTACAATTAAACCAGTTTATTTCTCAAGCTCTTTAAACGAGTTCGATGGAATTGAGGAAAACTTGGTTGACTACTTAAGACCATATAGCCCGGATCAATTAGACTCTTTCATTAGAGGATACTTAGGAAGGATGTTGTTTAGTGGTGAAGAAGCACTTAAACAAGTTAAAGTTTTATCTGGCGGAGAAAAAGTCAGATTAAAACTCTCCAAAATGATGCTTAAACCAGGTAATCTTATGATGATGGATGATCCGACAAACCACTTAGATTTGGAATCTATCGAATCTGTTAATAGAGGACTTATGAATTATAAAGGTGTCTTGTTATTTACATCACACGACCACCAATTCTTAAATTCTTTAGCTAATAGAATTATCTATATCAAGGCTGATGGTACATATTACGATAAATATTGTACTTATGATGAATTCTTAGAAGAAAGAGCGAAAAAAGGATTTTAATTTAATTAACTGTTAGAAGCAAATAGTTTCTAGCAGTTTTTTAGTGCATTTATTTAAATAAAAAAACACTTGGCTTTAACCAAGTGCTTTTATGAGAAGGGAGATTTGTTTTACTTTGAGTTATTTGTCCAAGTTGTCCAGTTAGCTGCAACGTATGTTGAGATATCTGTGAAAGCTTGGTCAAGTTTCTTTTGACCGTTTAAGATTGAAAGAAATGGTCTATTTGCAGCTGAGCTCCAAATATCGACGCTGTTTGTTAAGAATTTTCTATCGTTAGAGAAGTTAGTGAACTTTGTGTCGTAGCTGCTTCTTAAAGCGATAGCTCTTTGCATGTATGTGTCTTCGACGTTCATAGCTGAATAATCGGCTTTATAAGCTAAGAAACCGTGAGCTTGGTTGATAAAGATTTCATTACCTTCTTGGCTAATCATTAATTTAATAAATTCTTGAGCTAATTCTTTTTTAGAACTTGAGGCGGGAATAGCTATGTATTGGTCTTCACCAATAACGTATGATGTGCTTTCACTACCGGCTTTGGCTTCAGATAAAACTGGAGTTTTCATGAGACCAAGTTCGAAATTTTCAAATGTACCAGTTTGTGTATAATTGAGTGTTTCGTTATATAACCAGTCACCGTTAAACATCATTGCAGCATAGCCATTAACGAATGACTTTTGAGCGTTAGCAGCTGTTGTTGTATTTTGTCCTTCAACATAGTAACCGGTATTTGATCCAAAGATATTATTCCACTTTGATGTAGCTGTTTTTAATGCGTTATAGGTTTCGTTTTTTGTAACGTTGAAGTTGTCTGGTGAATCGTACTTTAAGAAATCTTTAATTGCTTCTTTTCCAGCAATTTGGCCCCACCAGTCAAAGACGGTATAGTCGAAGTAGTCTGTATCAGTACCAGCATAAATAAATGGTTTAACTGCTGCTGTTCCATCTGGGTCTCCTGGAACTGCGACTGGCTTTTCAATAATTTTATCGCAGAGAGCAATTAATTGATCGTATGTTTCTGGAACGCCAGTTGTATTTGTTGAGTAGGTATTTTTTAACCATGTATCCCAACCGTTTTCTTCAAACATTTTTTTGTTATAGAAGATACCGCCAATACCAGAAGTGAAAGGTAATCTGTATGTAGCTTTGCTTCCGTCACTCTTTGTGAAATAGAAAGAATCAGCATATTCATCGTTAACCTTATCTTTAACTGTTACGCCATCAACTTCATCATTTAAGAAATCTGTTAAATCAGCAAATTTTCCTGTAGCTGCATTTGATTTCCAGCTGTTACCTGTTGAAATATATAAATCATCAGGATTATTTCTTGAAGCTAAGTGTTGGGAAATAATTTGTTCTGAGCTATATGAAGCTGCAATGTGAACTTTTATTCCTTCGTGAGTTTGTTCGAATTTATTAGCTAAAGTATTAATCCATGTTTCGTTAAAACCAGCTGAATAATAAACAATTTCTAATGTATCTTTTGAGCCACTTCCACCGCCACATGAGCTTAATCCTGCAACAACGAACATTGAAGCGAGAAGAGTAGAAGCTAATTTTGTGTATCTTTTCATTTTCTTACTCCTTTTTTGCATTTATTAACTTTATTTAATAATACGTTGACATTATATGTTAGTTTAAATACTAAGCCAATAAAAAAGGGGGTTACTAATGTAAATTATAGTTTGTAAGCCTTTTAATTTATTTTTTAACTAACTTAAATATTTCGCTTACATTATCTATTGTGCTATCATTTATGTGTAGAATAGCGAGGAACTTTATATGAAATTAAAAAATGCTAAATTTATTCCATTAACCACTACTCTTCTCTCAGTAGTTTCTTGCTCCTCTGGCGCTAAACCACAAATATTAGCTGTCGGTGGTAATATTGAACTTTTAGATGGAATTAAACTAGATTACAAAAATGCTTTCTTTGATGATTTTACTAATGGCGTCTCTAAAGACAATTGGTATATTGGCAAACAAGCTTGGGGTGGCTCTAATGGTGGCGTTATACCAGAAAACATCAATTATACAGATGATGGTGTTTTGGTAATAACTGGTAATGGTAGTTACTATGATGCAGGTGATGTTAAAGGCGTCGGTGATGTCAAAGATGGTCGATACACTGGTGGAGCTTTGATTTCAAAATTCTTAACTCAATCAGGAAGATATGAAATAAAGATGAAAGTTTTACCAAGGCAAGGCGCTTGTACAGCTTTCTGGACTTTTGCATATAATCTTGACACCTTAGAAAACCACGAAATCGATATTGAATTACCAGGTAGTAATAGAAGTGGTACTGTTACTTTTGAAAACGTATTAAATACTAATTATATAACAGAGCAAATGAATATCTCATTTGATACAAACTTAACAAAAACTATAAGTGACGTAAGTAACGAAGTTTATTTAAACGATGGAGAATGGCACGTTTATGGCTTTGACTGGTATACCAATCCAGAACAAATTGTTTATTATGTCGATGGAAAGATAACAGCAATATCTAACGCTTTTGTACCAAGTATGCAATCAAGACTTTGGGTTGGTGCCTGGTTCCCAATTGCTTCAGCTTTTGTTGGATCTCCAGAATTTGAAACAGATAACATGTATGTTGATTATGTAAAATATATTCCATTTGAAGATCAACCTTATAAAGAATTTACACCTATCACTAATGGTGTTGCTCTTGATAACGAATATCCAACACAACCTATTTCTACACCTACTATCAATAAGGTGGCTAATTCAACTTTTGAAAAATCTAACCTTAACGGTTCAAAAGTTGGCGGTTGGACTGCTACAAAGAGAATAACTGAAGAAAAAGATTTAAGCGAAGTTATTCGAGTAGTCGACAATGAAGGTTATGATGATTCAAGAGCTCTCAAAGTTAGCGATGGCGGTATTGCTTATCAAATGATTGATTCTGTCTATCACAACTTTAAACACGATTTCAGCGTTTATGCAAAAGGTAAAGGTAAAATCACTATTAGATATTATAGTATTACTGAAAATGTCTATATGAATCCTCAAACTATTGAAGTTGATAGCGATGAATTAAGAGAATATAGATTAACCGATCTAGTTGCTCCTGCAACAACACAAAGAATAAGAATCAATATTGAAACTACAACAGGCAATTCAATAACTGTCGATAATGTTTCTTTAATTCAAAAATAGGAGTGAAAACTATGAATGATTTAACTCAAATTGAAGAAACTTCACAAGAAGTCTTAACAGAATTTTCTCAACAACCTACTAAAAAGAAAAGAAAGAAAATGACAAAGAAGAGAAAAAAAGAATTGATCTTCGTTGCTGTTTTACTTGCTTATCCAGTATTACAATTCTTATTGACTTGGATTTTCGTTAATTCCTATTCAATAATTATGGCCTTCCAACACATTTCACTTGAAGGAAAAACTTCATTTGCTGGCTTTGATAACTTTGTTGAAGTTATTAAAAGATTATTTAATCCAAATCTTGGATCTGTAACAGTTGGAGGTCATAAGATACCTTATAACTTAATGATTGTTATCAACTCTTTAGGATATGGAATAATTACAATATTTATTAGCTTACCTTTAGCTTTAATTTGTTCTTACTTCTTATCTAAAAAGATGCCTTTGGCTAACGTATTTAGAGTAATATTCTTCTTGCCTAACATTATTTCTACTGTCGCTTTAATTTATGCTTTCAGAATGCAAACAATCGATTCAAGTGCAGGTTTATTAAATGTTATGGGCTTGAAGTTTGAAACTTGGCCAAGCACGATATTTATTGTATTTATTTACTGTATTTGGGCTGGCTTAGGTTATAATGTCTTGCTCTTATCAGGTGCTATTGGAAGAATTCCTAAGGAATTATTTGAATCAGCACAAATCGATGGCGCAAGTTCATTTAAAGAGTTTACAAAGATTATGATTCCTATGATTTGGCCTACCGTTGTCACTTTAATTGTCTTAGGACTAACAAGTATCTTAACTCTTTACTTACAACCAGTATTATTTAATTTAAATAATAACGAAACAATCGCTGGAACAATCTTTAATGGTGTTAGCGATGGATCGAAAACTCAATATCCATATTATGCAGCTTTCGGTTTATTGTTCTCATTCATTTTAGCACCAACTATTCTCTATATCCGTAAAGTTATTTCTAAGAAATATTCGGATACAGATTGCTAGGAGAAATCTTATGGAAGCTATTAAACAAAATAAAAACATTAAAAGACATAAGAATCCAATGCTTTCAGTTGGAGTTTGGATTGCATTTGCTGTTTTTGCAGTCTATGCAGTTTCACTTTTATTCCCATTCTTATGGATGTTATTAAACTCATTTAGAAATGTTGATGAATGGAAACACTTGACAAGTTTAGGACAATATTGGTCATTCCCATCTAACTGGGACTTGAGCAACTATATTAAAATTCTTAAAGAAGAGATTGCTGGAGATAACTTATTATCAATGATAGGTTATTCAGTTTTATTCACAGTATTAGGTACTATTGTAAATGTTTTCTTCTCAGCTTGTGCAGCTTATTGTGTAGCTAAATATGAATTCCCAGGAAAGAGAATTTTATATGCATTAGCTATATTTGCTATGGTTGTTCCTATAGTTGGTACTTTACCAGCTCAAGTTAAGTTTATGGAATTTATGCACTTAGATGATTCTATTATTGGCGTTTTATTCCTTTATTCTGGTGCATTTGGATTTAACTTCATTTTATTACATTCTTCATTCCAAGGAATTTCTTGGAACTATGCAGAAGCAGCTCAAATGGATGGCGCAGGACACTTTGGAATTTTCTTTAAAGTTATGATTCCAATGTGTAAAGGTCCAATTATTTCTTGCTGTATTTTACAAGCAATCACACTTTGGAACGATTATTCAACACCATTCTTATTCTTTAGTTCACATAAAACGTTAGCTGTTGGATTACAAGCTATTCAAGCTGAGCTTGAACACAATGGCGATTATCCACTCGTATTTGCTGCAATTATTATTTCAATTATTCCTGTCTTAGTTCTTTATTGCTTATTCCAAAAGAAAATTGTTGAAAATACAGTTGCCGGAGGTTTAAAAGGTTAATATGAAAAAATCTATTACAGCAGTATTATTAATGTCACTTTTAACTTTGAGTGGCTGTAATGCGTCAAACGAAGCTAAAAAACTTACATTCGAAAATGCAGAGTATGTTTTAGCTTTAGGCGAATCTGTTAAAGTTGAACAAAAGTACAAAAACATTACATATGAAATTGTTGGAAGTAATAAATATAACGTTCAAATTGATAGCAAAACTGGCAAATTAACTTTTGGTTCTGACGTTCCAAACGGCGTTCAAGTTATGGTTATCGCTAGATGTGGTGATATAACTTCTGAACCGATTGTCGTAACTATTAAGCAAGGCTATCAAGAAGCAAATATTACATTTAACAATTTATCTGACTATATAGTCGATGGAGAATTTATTACAGCTAAAGCTGATCGCGCTTATGCAATTACTTATTCTTTAAAAGATAAAGTTCAAGGTATTACAATCGATTCTTCTAGTGGTAAGGTTTCTTTCACTAGTGCTGTTAAAAATAACACTCCGTTTACAGTAGTTGCTTCAACTCACGATATTACTAAGTCTGAAAAAACTTTCTATACATTAACAGAAAATTTTGTCACAGTAGAAAGTGCTAGACAAGTTGTTGAATTAGGTGGAACAATCGATGCGACATTCAAGGTAGACTTTAGCGCTTGTGAAGATGCTAGCGAAAATGGCATACTTGCTTTAACTAATAGTCGTAATGAACAAATCGATTTAGAAAATTACACATACGATAAAGATACTAAAGTATTAAAAATTAAGAGCGCATACTTAAATACACTCTTTGCTGGTGAAAACATCTTCAAATTAGTTACATCTAGAAATGCTGTAACTGTCAATGTTGATATCGCTACTAAATTTATTTATACAGCTGATGAAATTGCTGCAATCAACGATAGTGTTGATGCTTTATCAGGCTACTATGTATTGATGAATGATATTGATATGGAAAGCTATTTAGCTGAAGGTGGAGCTGGTTACAATGAAGGAAAAGGTTGGACAGCTATCGGTCAATACGAAGATGTAGTTGATGCAAACATTTCTACAAAGATGGCCTTTAAGGGTACTTTTGATGGTAATGGACACGTTATTAGAAATTATAAATCTAATAGAAAAGATGTCAGTTCATTTAATGCAGGATTATTTGGCTATGTCACATCATCCGCAGTTATTAAGAATTTAGGCGTAACAGGATCGATTAACGTTTCTTCTTATTCTGGTGGTTTCGTTGGATCTAACTCAGGAACAATTACAAACTGTTGGGCTGATGTCGATGTTGAAGTTTATACTGGTGATGGTGTCTACCGTTATGTCGGTGGCTTTGCTGGTAATAACTTTGGAACAATTGAAAACTGCTTCTCTTATGGTAACGTTAAGAGCGATACATACTTCGGAAATATCGTCGGTAGTAATGAAGGAGAAGTTATTAATTGCTATTCAGTTGAAAGCGATGATTGTAAACAATTGATTGGTTATGGCAATGATGCTATTAACTCAATTCAATTTGCTTCAATTGAAGAAATGAAAAACTATGATTGGAGCAAAGCAAAATTAGATGAAAACTGGGAAATTAAAGAAAACGATGTTCCATCTTTAGTTTCTAATATTAAAATAAATGCAGTTACAAAATATGAAATTGATAAATCTGTACTTGAGAACGATTATTATCCAGGCGATAAGATTGAATTAAATACAATTATTTATCCAACAAATATGAGTGACCAACATAAAGATCAAGTCGTTTATACGCTTGAAAAAAATGGTGGCGCTAGATTTGTTGATAACGTTCTTAACACAATGAACGCTAAAACAAATGAATTTGTAATTACTTCAACTCTTGTTGTAGATGGAGTTACCTATAGTGACACTATTACAATTACTTTAGGTACAAAAATCGAATCGTTAGAAGTTGTTACTGGAACTGATGTTATGAAAGCTGGATCTAGATATCAAATAAGTTCTATTGTCAATCCAACTGATGCAACAGAGAAAATTGTCTATCACGTTACTGGTGCAAATATCGAAGGTGTCAGAGTTGATGGTGATGTTATTATTATTGATGAAGATACAAAATGTAAAGAATTTGAAGTTTATGCAACGAGTGCTTCTAATGCTGTTCGTTCTACTAACGTTAAAGTAAGTGTTGATCCTATTACTAGAATTGCTGGTACAACAGCTTACGAAGGCGATACTGAACCTGCTAAGTTTACATTTGATAGTTCGGTTAATTTAAATGGCGTTAAAGTTATGTTGGACGATAAAGTTATCAATGCTACTGTTTCAGGCAATATAGTTTCAGTTGCTAGCTCAGTACTTGCTGAGAAAAAAGATACTGAATTAGTATTTACATTTGAAACTGCTAATGGTTTAAGATTTATCGCTTCAGCCTATTACTTCTCTCACGCTCGTTATACGCTCACTTCAGTTAAACAAGACAATAAAGATGTAATTGAATTATCGAGTAAAGAAGATTTCCACAAGTATTTCAATTTAACAAAAGAAGAATATTCTGAAAATAAATATGATAACTATGACAAAGTATATGTCTTAACTAACGATATTGATTTCGAAGGTGAAGAAATATTTGGAATTGGTTATTCAAGAGAAACTGATGTATCTCATCCATTTAACGGAGTAGTTTATGGATGTGGCTATACAATTTCTAACTATACAATTAAATCAAATGAGTATGCTGTCTTAGATGAGAGTAATAATTTGTTCTCTCCTAAGTACTTCGGTGTAGGCTTATTTGGTAACTTAACTGGTAAACTTTATGATATTAAAGTTACTGGCGTCAAAGTATCAGGTCGTAACTTTGTCGGTGGCTTAGTCGGTATGATGCAAGATGGTGGTTATATTGAAAACTGCCACGTTTCAACAAATGTAGCCAAAGCAATTACTGCTAGTGAATACGATCACTCTAACCTTACTGAAGGAATTAGAGTTGGTGGCGTTGTCGGTAGAGTATTTGGTGGAGATGTCTTCGCTTGTACTTATAATAACGTTACTAAATACATGATAGGATAGGGGGTGAAAATATGACAACTCAAGCGTTTGGAAGAGACCAAAGTTATGCAAGAAAAGTCAACAACGAATTAGTTATTCAAAAACTAAGAAAAGAAGATTTATCTGCTACAGAATTATCATCGACTCTTAATTTATCACACGCTGCTATGTCGTCAATTCTTAAAGGATTGTTAGGTCAAGGCATCATTAAAGTCTCTTGCTCAAAATCTGAATTTGGCAAAGGTAGAAAACAAGTAGTTTATTCTTTAAATGAACAATATGGATTAATTATTGTTGTCTCGTTATCCGATAATAGATATTCGATTACTATCTCCAATATTAAAGAAGAAATATTAGTTGAAAGAGTTAAAGAAATTGATAAGTATGATGTTTCTATTATTTATGAAATTGTACTTTGTATTAAAGACTTATTAGCTAATAACGAATATCGTGATATTCCACTAAAGAACATTATTATATCTGTTCCAGGAAGAGTTAATTCTATTACTGGTGAGCTTCAACTTTCTAAACAATTTGACAAAAATTTGTTTGAAGGAAAAAATGTAATTAGTTCTATATTTGAAAATTACTTCCAAGCTCCTATTTATATCCAAAACGATATTAACTTATCGATTATTGGTGAGATGAAGTGTGGAAGATTATCAAATGTATCAAATGCTATGATTGCTTATATCGATAATGGTATGGGTGGAGCTATGGTCTTCAACAATTCGTTCTATGGAGGCGAAGAAGGATATGCTGGTGAACTTGGATTAATGAGTGCAAACTTTAGAGGTGAAGAAACTTATCTCGATGAATTTGCTTCATTAAGATCTATTAAAAATTATGCATCTAGCGTTTTAGGACGTAAATTCACAGTTAGTAGCCTAATAACTGAATATCAGAAAAAAGGTGATATATACGATTACGTTATTGAAACAGCACATTTAGTAGGCAAGAAACTTAGAGATCTTGTTGAAGTGCTAAATATCTCGAATATTGTTTTATCTGGTAGAGTAGTTATGTTTGGGCAAGATTATCTAGATGCTGTTAAAGAAGAATTGAGCAAAGCAAAAAACCAATGTAAAGTTGAATATTCTGAACTTGGTAAGAATTCAATTCTTATCGGAGCTATCTCCAAATCGGTAGATCAATCAATTGCTCACATGAGTGCTAAAGATGATGAATAAATATCCAAAGTAGTTAGCCACCACAGTTATAAAAGAAAGACAAGGTGAAAATTAAATGGCTAGTATTACTTTAAAACATGTTTCCAAAACTTATCCAGGAAACACAAAAAAATCAGTAGATGATTTCAATATGGAAATCCAAGATGGCGAATTTATTGTCTTTGTTGGACCATCTGGTTGTGGTAAATCTACAACTTTAAGAATGATCGCTGGTCTTGAAGATATAACTGATGGTGAGTTATATATCGATGGAAAATACATGAACGATGTTGAACCAAAAGATAGAAATATTGCTATGGTTTTCCAAAACTATGCTCTTTATCCTTATTTATCAGTTTATGACAACATCGCTTTCGGTTTAAAACTTAGAAAAGTACCAAAAGCAGAAATTGATAAAAAGGTTCACGAGGCAGCAAAAATCTTAGGTATTGAAGAATACTTAAAGAGAAAACCAAAAGCTTTATCTGGTGGTCAAAGACAAAGAGTTGCTGTTGGTAGAGCAATTGTTAGAGATGCAAATATCTATTTATTTGATGAGCCATTATCTAACTTGGATGCTAAATTAAGAACTCAAATGAGAGTAGAAATTATTAGATTATATGAAAAGTTAAAAACTACTTTCGTCTATGTCACTCATGACCAAGTTGAAGCTATGACAATGGGTACAAGAATTGTTGTTATGAAAGATGGTATCGTACAACAAATTGATACTCCAACCAACTTATACGATTATCCAGTAAATAAATTTGTCGCTGGATTTATCGGAACTCCACAAATGAACTTTATGAACGTTAAAGTTGATACCAAAGACGATGATGTAATCGCTAAAATCTTAGATTTAAACATTAATTTAGGTAAACAAAAATTAGACGATGAACACTTAGAACTCGTCGATCAAGATATGATTCTTGGTGTTCGTAGCGAAGATATACACGTTAGTGCTGAAGGCGAAGAAGGCATTGATGCTGTCGTCTCAGTTGTAGAGTCGTTAGGTAGTGAATGTTTGGTCTATATGAAATATGCTCAAGATGATGATCCACAAAACATTCACAAGAAACACAATGAAATTGTTATGAAGATTCAAGGTCGTTGTGCTTATAGAATTGGAGACAAGATTAAAATTAGCTTCAATTTAGCAAATATTCATTTATTCGATAGTATCACTGAACGCAGTGTACTTATAAAAAAATAGAAAGGAAATCGTTGTATGAAAAAACGTAATTTATTAGTTTTATTAGCCGTCGTTTCTATGGTCGCTGGATGTAATAACAATAATGGTGGTAATTCTTCCACAACAAGTTAATCTCCAGTCGCCTCATCTACTACATCAAGTTCTTCTTCAAAAGATAGTTCTACTTCTTCAAGTCAAACTTCAGTAAGCTCTTCGATAAGCAGTAGCTCCTCAAGTTCATCTTCAAGCAGTAGTAGCTCTTCTACAACTCCTGAAGTTAAAGTTGTTGCTTCAATTGATATGGAAACATATCCAAATAAGATTGAATACATCAAAGGTGATGCATTTGAAATTGATGGTGCAACACTTCTTGTCACATATTCTGATGGAACAACAGAAATTATTCCTGTTACATTAGATATGGTTACTGTTCCTGATATGGATACAGTTAAAGCAACTGTCGCAGTTAAAGTCGCTTATGAAGGAAAGGAAACTTCATTTAACATTTCAATTGAAAGTGGTGTTGTTAAAGTTGATTGCCCAATTTCATTTAAAGTTGGTGACAAAGAAGTCAGCAATGGCTTTACAATGTATACAGATGCCTTAAGTGAAGTCACAGCAGTTTTACCAGAAGGTGTTCAAATTGCTGAAACAAAATATACAAAGGATGAAGGAGCTACTGATTTAGGAACAAAAATTCCTACAGAACCAGGAACATACGCTTTCAATGTCTTAACAGTTGAAAACGAAAATTATAAAGCAACAAGAGCCTTTGTTTGGTTCTATATTAAAGCAGCAACAACACAAATTACTCCAACAATTAAATACTCAATTGAAAATGGTGCCACTGTTGTCGCTAATGAAGGTTGGGATATTCAAGTAAGCTTCTATGATGGTGATACACTTTTAACAGATGTTGAAGCTGATATTTACTACACAGAAAATGAAGCCAGAATGGAAGGTAAACCAACAAAAGCTGGTACTTATGCAATCAATGTTCACATTGTTGAAAATGAAAAGTATAAGAAACCAGATGATTGGCACGAATGGTTCAGATGGTTCAACCTTGAATTACCAAGTGAAAAATCTGAAGCTGAAGTAACATTTGGCTTTGAAAATGGTACTACATTTACTTATGATGGTGGAGATTTACCAGCAGAATTATCAGTTACAGTTTCTGAAGGCGCTGATTATGAATGGTGGTTCTCGGATGAAAAAGAAAATAATTTAGGCCACACATTACCAACAACTCCAGGTGGTTATTCTTTAGTCGTTAAAGTTAACGAAAACGATTTATATAAAGCAAAGACAGTTTGGTGTAACTTTAAGGTTACTTCTTCTCAAACAGCTGAAAAGTTAAAGGCAGAAGTTACATTCGGCTTTACTAGAGGTGAAGAAATTGTTTATGATGGCGTCACAGCTCCAGAAAAATTAACAGTTACAGTTTCAGAAGGCGCAAACTGGGATTGGTGGTTTGTCGATGAAAGTGAAGCAAATTTAGGCAAGACAATTCCAACAACATCAGGAAACTACACAATGTGTGTTAACATCGTTGAAAACGATACATATGCAGCAGAATATACTTGGATGCCTTTCATCTTAAAGGTTGAAACAGGAACAACTCCTGTTGAAAAAGTTGAACCATCAACAACATTTGCTTTCGAAGCAGGTGCAGAATTTACATATGATGGTGTCAATATTCCAGAAGGTTTAACATTCACAGCACCAGAAGGTTCAGATTACACCTGGTATTATGAAGATGTTAACGAAAAGAACTTAGGACAAACTCTTCCAACAACATCAGGAAGATACACTCTTGTCGTTCACTATAACGCAAATGATAAATATACAGAAAACCATACTTGGTGTGCATTTATCTTAACAGTTACTCAAGCTTCGGAGAATATCTCATTAAAAAAAGCTTTACCGCGATAACTAGAGTTTGGGGAACAGATGGCAATGGTGGAGTTAATGCTTCAAACATTAGCTACACATCAGAAGGATATGTAAAAGTTGCAGTTGATGGTGCCACCCGTGTTGGTGGCGCTATCAAATCCAACGAATTATATGATCAAGGAAGTTTTGAATTTGTTGCTAGCACAACAGCTAAAAGCGGTGTTGCAACTGCATTTTGGACTTTCTTCTATGCTGATAACGGAAACGTAAATCACGAAATTGATATTGAAGCTTTCAATACTAATGATGTTATCTATTCAAGCTACACATCAGAAAGTGATTCTACTCATGTCAATGCAAAACTTGACTTTGATTTATCAGCTAACACTGTTCACAAATATCGTTTCGATTGGTATCGCGGGGAAAAAGTAGAATATTATATTGACGACGTTTTAGTAGCCACAATAACTGAAAATATACCAACAAAACCAATGGAAGTATGGATTGGTGCTTGGTGTCCATCATGGGCTGGCGAACAAACAAATGACAAGTCAGAAATGACAATTTATTCGTTTAATTACAGAAGTTTTAATTAAACATGAAAGTTGGTGTTTAAAATGAATAAAAAAAAATTGAATTTGGAACTGGCGGCTTTAGAGGAGTAATTGGTGATGACTTTAATAAAGAAAACATCCAATTAGTCGCTCAAGCAATCAGTAATTTAGTTAAAGAAGTAAAATCTAATAAACCTATTGTTGTAGGTTACGATTATCGTTTCTTATCTGAATTTGCATCTAAGTGGATGTGTGAAGTCTTTGCAGCTAATGGTATTGAATCTTTACTTTCAAACGAGCCTACACCTACTCCTGCAGTCATGTATAAAACAAGACATTTAGATAACGATTATGGCGTAATGATTACAGCATCTCATAATCCTTATTACTTCAATGGTATAAAGGTGTTCCAAAAAGATGGAATGGATGCTGATGTTGAACTTACTTCAAGAATTGAAAAAATTATTTCTGAAGTTAAAGATGTAAAAACTTTAGATATAGATGTAGCTATTAAAGAAGGAAAAGTAAAAGTTATTTCTTTCATTAAAGAATATGCTGATTCTATAAAAAAATGGATTTCACCTGAAGTGTATGGTAGCAACGTTGAAATACTATATGACAATCTTCATGGTGTCGGTGTAACTTCACTTTCAATTCTCAAAGAAGAATTAGGTTTAAAAAACTTTGAAATTATTCATTCAGAACACGATGCTTATTTTGGTGACGCATTACCAAATCCAACTAAAGCTAATATGCTTAACGATGCTAAATATGTTACAGGCGATAAACATTACGCCTGTGTGTTTGGTATTGATTCTGACGGCGATAGATTAGGTGTCTTAGATGAACACGGTAATTATGTCGATAGTAACGAAATCTTATCGTGCTTGTATTATTATTTAGTTAAAGTAAGAGGATTAAAAGGCGATAGCGTTAAAAATGTCGCTACTTCTAACTTACTTGACAAAGTGACTGAGAAACTTGGCTTTAAGTGTCACGAAGTAGATGTTGGATTTAAAAATATCTCAAGTAAAATTAAAGAAACAGATGCTCTTTTAGGCGGAGAATCTTCTGGTGGTTTGACTGTTAGAGGTTATCTCTATGGTAAAGATTCATCATTTGCCTTAGCTCTATTTATGGAAATGATGGCTATCATGAAAAAGCCTGTTTCTCAAATTGTTAAAGAAGTAAGAGATTTTGCTGGATTCTATCATACATGTATTGAATCAAGTATCTCTTATAAAGATGAAAAAAGAGTTCTTAGTTATTTAGATAACGAAACTATTACTTTCCCAGAACCTGTTATAAGGGTTGAAAAGTTAAATAGAAATATTAAGTATATTTTTGCTAACGATAGTTGGATTTTACTTAGACGTTCTGGAACAGAACCTGTTTTAAGAATATTTGTCGAGATGGAATCAAAAGAAAAAGCAGAAAAATACTTACAAATCTTAAATGACTACGTTAAGAATATTGATAGTTTAATTGGAGTATAAAAATGAAAAATTATTGTTTAGAAAAAGATATTGATCGTCTTTTAAAAGAAATTAAAAGTATATCAAAGAACAAAGAAAATGCTAATTATATTTTAGAAAATACTTATTTCTTAAAAGATGGACGTGTCTTATCTTTACCAAGACAAAATGGTGCATCTCGTTTTCCTTATGGAACTGATGGCTTTACCTTATGGGCTTATTCATCAGGATATATTTCAATTAACGAATCAACATTTTATTTAGTTTTACCATCTGAAGAAGGTAAAGAACCTTATTTAGCTTTCTACGGTGGTGAAAAACAAAAAGATGGGCGCTTTGTTCCTATTTCAATTATGGGTAGAGCTAGTAATCCTTTAGAAGGTGATAACGTTAAAAGATATGTTATCTATTCTAAAGAGTGTGTCTACTATATAACTGAAACAATTAAAGCAGTTTATGCAGTTCGTATTTACGTTACTGATAATAAAGAAGTTGCATTTACAACTTTAGCCAAAAATAAGACAAATAAGAATCTTAATATTTATTTATCTGCTTATCTTAATTGTTTATTTAAATACGCTAATAGAGAAACAATGGAAACTAAATGGTTCAAAAAATGTACTTATCAAAACAATACATTTGCATTTGAATCACCAGAAGATCTCGATCGTAAGACTCACGTTAATAACTACGGCGTTGTCCATAGAGAATATGTCGATGGTAAACCATCAACAATTCATAATACTACAGGTAGAGCTATCTACATGGGTGCAGTTGAAAATGGCCTTATCAATTCAGTATCTTTAAGAAATGGTTATTTTGATAAAGAAAAAGATGTAACTCACTTTACAGATACAGCTATTGCTGGCGACATCAATCATTATAGTCTTAAACCAAATGAAACTGTAAAAGTTAACTATGTTTTAACTTTCACTCACGATGATAGCGATTATGTTAACATGCAACAATCTTATCTTTCTTATGTTGAAGTTGAAAAGTTACTTAAAGAAAAGATGCGTTATTTTGAAAAGCGCGATGCTTCTAAAAATATGATGTCTATCAACTTTGAAGATTGGAAAGATTCAAAGATTGATACTAAAGTTTTAAATCAATTTATTAAATATGTTATTTATCAAACTGAATATTGTGGTTTAGCTAAAAACTCTGGAACTATGTTCTTAGGAGTTAGAGATGTCATGCAACAAATTGATGCCGCTTTGATGTGGAATGCTAAAGCGTGTCGTAAAAAGATTATTGAAGTATTATCGTTTATCGATTCTACGGGCAATCCACCAAGACAATATTCTATTCCGCCAAAGGGTGCGACACCTTTAATGGATTTAAGAGATTTCATCGATCAAGGTGTATGGATTATTTCAACAATTTATAACTATTTAGCTTATACAGGTGACTATCGAATCTTAAATGAAAAGACAGGCTATTATGATAGAGTCCCAGGCGGAGTAGTTTTATCTAAACGTGTCGATAGTGTTTTAGATCACATGATACAAGTTATGGATTATCTTGTAACTCATATAGATGAAAATACAGGCTGCCTTAGAGCAATGTATGGCGACTGGAACGATGCCTTAGATGGCTTAGGAATTACTCATGAAAAAGGTAAAGAATATGGTGATGGCGTATCTGTCATGGCTACTTTACAACTTTATATGAATCTTAGAGAAATGAAAGAAATCTTAACTAAGATTGATGTACATCCTGAACTTGTTGCGCTCTATAGCAATAAAGAAGAGCAAATTAGACAAGGTATTAAAAAGTATGCTGTTGTTTCAAATGGTACTGAGTCGCGTATTTGCCACGGTTGGGGCGAACATCGTTCTTACTATGTTGGTACCTTTAATGATGTTGATGGTGTCATTCGTTATTCTTCTACTTCTAACGCTTTCTATGTCATATCAAATATGTTTAAAGAAGGTTATGTTAGCAAAGAAGATATCGTTAATGTCTTTAAACACCTAGATTCTAAATATGGTATTAAGACTTTTGAACCATACTTCAAACCAGACTGTAAGGGAGTAGGTAGAATTGTTAACTTACCTAAGGGTACAGCTGAAAATGGAGCTACATATATTCACGGTGCACTCTTCGGTACATTAGCTTTATTTATGCTAAATGAAGGTGAAATGGCTTATGGACAAATTGAAAAGTTATTGCCAATAACTCATTCTATTTTAACTACAACTCCATTTGTTATGCCTAACTCTTATTCTTATAACGTTGAAGAAGATATGGATGGTCAAAGTATGTCTGACTGGTACACCGGTTCAGCTAATACGTTAATTAAGACATTAGTCAAAGGATCATTTGGTGTTTTCCCATCACTTGATGGATTAAAGATCGAAATAAGAGATTATTTTCCATCTAAATCAGCATCTCTTAAAGTAAAAGTTAGAAATACTAATGTAAATATTACTTATAAAGATTCAGGTGCTGGTGAAAGAAAGATTTTAGTTAATGGCATTATTAGCGAAAAAACAACTTTATTATTTGATTATGAATACTTAAATGACAACAAAGAAATTAAAGTTGAAATTATAGATTAAAAAAGAAGGATTTATTTATGGAATTAAAAGTTCTTACAAAAGATGAAATTTATGAAGAAATCTCTGAAGATATCGTTAAATTAATTAACGAAAAACACAATGCAGTCTTAGGACTTGCCACTGGTTCTTCACCAGTAGGTGTATATCAAAAATTGATTGAAAAATATGCTGACAAAAAAGTTTCATTTAAAGATGTTATTACTTATAACTTAGATGAATATGTCGGTTTAACTAAAGATAACGATCAATCATATTATTACTTTATGATGAATCAACTCTTTAAACATGTTGATATTAATTTAGCAAATGTACATGTACCAGATGGTATAGAAACAGAAAAGTGTATTGAAACATATGAATCAAATATGGCTAAAGACGGCGGTATTGATTATCAAATCTTAGGTATTGGAAGTAATGGTCACATTGCTTTTAATGAACCTGGAACACCTTTAGATAGTCACATTCATATCGTTACTTTAAAAGATTCGACACGTAAAGATAATGCAAGATTCTTTGCCTCAATTGATGAAGTTCCAACTCATGCAATAACAATGGGATTGAAATCAATTTTAGCTGGAAAGAGAATTGTTTTAATTGCTACTGGAAAGAATAAAGCTCTAGCTATAAAGAGATTATTTGAAGAAGGTGAAACAACAGATTTACCAGCTTCAGTTTTAAAAGAACATCCAAACGTCACAATTTATTGTGATGAAGATGCAGCTTCACTTTTAGAAAAAGTAGGTGCTTAATATGGCTGGCTTTCGTAATGCTAATGTTTATGTCGAAGGAAAAGGAATTATTAAAACTAGTATCCAATTTGTTTATGGAAAAATAACTTCCTTTGACGATGATGAAAAATTAGATTCATTACCAGAAAACTTAATTGTTGTTCCTGGATTTATTGATGAACATATTCACGGTGCTAATGGTAGTGATACCATGTATGCTACGAGAAAAGATTTAGAAAATATCGCTTCTAGTTTGACTCAAGATGGCGTTACTTCATTTTATCCTACTACTATGAGTATGTCTTTAGCCGATGTTAAAAAAGCATTGAATTGTATAGCTTCTAATCTTGATGTTAAAGGTGCTAGTATTAAAGGAATTAACGTTGAAGGTCCATTTATTTCTGTTAAATATTGTGGGGCTCAAGATCCAAAGAACATTATTAAAGCAACGAAAGAAGATATAGAAGATTTAGTTAAAACTTCAAATGATCTCATTAGAATCATGACTATAGCTTATGAAGAAAATGGTCCTGAAATCGTTAAGTGTTTACTAGATCATAATATTATAGTTAGTTTAGGTCACAGTGATTGTAAGGCTGATATAGCTGAAGAAGCATTCAACTTAGGCGCTAATACTTTAACTCATACATATAACGCTATGCGTGGAATTCACCATAGAGATATTGGTTTACTTGGACAAGGATTAATGGATGATAGAGTTTATGCTGAATTAATTTGTGATTTACATCACGTTTCAGCAAAGGCTATTCAGCTATTATATAGATTGAAAGGTAAAGATAAAATTTGTCTTATTACCGATTCAATGGAAGCACGTTTCCTAGAAAATGGAAAATATGCTTTAGGTGGTCAAGATGTATTCGTTAAAGATGGAGTGGCTACACTTGCTAGTGGTGTCTTAGCTGGCTCAGTTTTAAGAATGAATGAAGCGGTTAGAAATATTAAAAATGTTTTAAAGATTTCATTAACTGACGCAATAGATATGGCTACAATTAATGTTGCTAGACATATGAAAATTGATAATATTACCGGCTCAATTAAGCTTGGAAATAATGCTGACTTTGCTGTTGTAGATAAAGATCTAAATGTCTATATGACAATAGTAAATGGACAAATAGTGTATAAAAAATAAAAGCCTAATATTAATAAATAGCTTATTTCTATTACCGTTATAAGACATTTATTAATTAGGCTTTTTTAATACATATATTTTTATAAGGAATTAGCACTTGTAACTGTACCATTAACAAAGTTAACAACAACAGGGAAGTTATAATCTTGATTAATGTTATAATTAGTTTTAAAAGCAGTAACTTTTGTTTCATCTATTTCGTTATTTTTGTTTACAATGGTTCCAGTTATATCATAGACATAATAAGATGAATCGAGATTTATAAGTTTCTTATTATAATTAGCAGAAATAGTCTCGTACATTACAACATTACCACTAAAAGAATCGCTAAATGGAGATTCTAAACTATCTGGTAAATATATTGTTTCATTACTCGAAGAAGTTTTATAGTTACTAACAAAAGTGTTATTTGTTATTTTTCCATACTTAGATAAGAATTTTTCAAATTCATTTTTATCAGTGAATTTAGCTTCGTTATTTTGGTAATTAAGTTGGGTTGTAATCTTTCCGTTATTGACAATAAATAGTGCAGGTGTGAAGACTGTAGAAGGTAAAGAATATTTCCGCCTAATTGTTGAATCCATTTTGCTATATACGCTATTAAGTAACTTATATATTAATAGTTTGCTATTAGGTAAATAGTTGGATAACATGTTTTCAAATTCGACACATGAGGAACATGTTGGATCAGATATATAAAATATGAAGGAATTTTTCCTATCCAACATTTTTATCAAGTCTGTTTCCGTCCCTTGACTGGTAACTGTTGATATTAAAGCTTCATTTCCATCACCTTTAAGGAATGCTATTTTGTTGCTAGAAGAACAAGAAGTATTTAATATAGATAGTGCAACTAGTGGAAGTATTAATAGACCTTTTTTCATTAAATAGCTCCTTTAATGTACTTATCCATAAAGTTTTTAACTAATTGAATTTCTAATTTTTCAGCTTGAGCTTTTAATTCAGCTTTGCTACTAGCTCTTATTTCTTTAACTTCATTATAGTAGGCTGTGTCATATCTAAATGTACCGTCTTCTTCTATTACGTTTGAGTCGTTAGCAAATATAGCATATTCGTTTACTTGGCCTTCTTTATAATTAACTAATGCAGGGATTTTTCCATCGCGATATTCACCAAATCCATATTTAGTAGCAAAGTTTAACCAACGCATATATTCGTCATAACCATCTTCGCCTTCGTTTGGTTTTGTTCCAGGTTTACCACTTCTAAAGTATGTTACTTCAAATTCATAAGCTTTGCTATTTGAATTTAGTGAATTTATATATTTAGTGTATATTTTTTCATGGAAATTATGGCAATCTGAACATATTAACCAAGAATAATAAACTGTTAAATCTTTATTTGATGATATAGCTTTATCTAATATGGTTGTATCTGATTTATTTTCTACATAGTACCAATCTGAGTTTCCGCTAACTTTTTCATATGTATTTAACGTATAGAGGTTTCTTGAATAAATATAACGATTAAAAGTGTTTTTGAAATCGTCATAATCGTTTTTAAATCCTTCAATCTTTTTTAATAATCTTCCACCTTTAAAGAACAAGAATGTTGGAGTATTTTTTACTTCAGGAAGAGCTTTATTTGAAGTAGAGATTGTTTCATAATCAGATAACTCTATATCGTAGATAAGATTATTAGTTTCGCTTATATATGTTCTTAACAATTTTTTAGCAATTGTACATGCTGAACATGTCTTTTGAGAGACCATTAAAACAAAGTCATCTTCAGTACTGATATGATATTCTACATCATCTGCTGAAAGTTTGACATATGAATCTAATGCTTCGGATTTAAGTGATAAAACTTTTGATTTTTCACTATTACATGATGACAAACCACCAAGAGTCATTAAGGCCATTGTGCTTAATAAAAAGAGCTTTTTTAACATAGATAAATACCTCCTTTTTTTAATTTCTAATATTTATAATTCTTATATATATATTTTGTCAATTATAATTATAAAATTAAACAAAATTTTAATTAATTTAGTGTTTAGATATGTTTTTAGTACGCATTTAGCGCTTTTTTAGAACATAAATAAGGTAAAAATGTACTTATGATTTAATTTTGTGAAAAAAAGTGACAATTTTCTTGTTTTTTTATTTTTCTTAAAGTATATTATAATTGTTCGAAAAAAGAAATAACTTTTTTGCTGAAATTTTTTATAGCTAGATATTACGCAAATTTTTTTATTTAACAGGAACAGCAGGGGAATTTTTTAGTTTATGAAAAGTAATACAAAAAAATATATAAAATAGTTGTTTATGGTGAATCAGGAGAAGATTTAAAAATAATAGAAGAATCTTTATCTGATAGATTTGAAATTATATGTGCTAATGAATTTAATGACATTATGCATAACGTTCAAAAATATACAATTAATGTTTCGTTAATTATTCTTAGTTTGAAAAATGATAAGTGGTTTAAAGCACTTACTCTTTTAAATAAAAATAGTATTACAGAGTACATGCCTGTGCTCGTTACTGATGATGCACCTCAATCAAAAGATGTTGAAAGAGCTATTGAGTTAGGGGCTTGTGATTATCTTTTATTTCCTTTTGCAAAAAACCTTTTAAAAAGAAGAGTTGATAATGTTATTTCTTTATATAAAAAACAATCGCAAATTATTTCTTCTATTGAGTCTTTAGTGTATAGAGAAGAAGTTTATAATCGTCAAATTATTAGTCATTTAGCTAGGGTTATTGAGTTTAGAGGTAATGATTATAGCAACCACATTAAAAACATCCAATTAGGAACTCAAATTCTTTTAAAGTATTTACAAAAACACAAGAACTATTTGATTACTGATGATGACATATTAAACTATACGACAGCTGCTTCGCTTCACGATATAGGTAAAATATATATTGATGAAAAGATTTTAACTAAACCAGTCAAATTAACACCTGAAGAATTGGAAATTGCTAAGCAACACACTATATTAGGCTCTAACCTCTTAAAGAAAAATGGATCTCCTAAGAACAACGATATTATTCAAGCTGCTTATGAAATTGCTAGATGGCATCACGAAAGATATGATGGATCTGGTTATCCAGACAAACTTGTCGGAGATGCTATTCCAATTTCTGCCCAAGTTGTTGGTTTAATTGATAGATTCGATGTCTTAACTCACGATAGAGTTTATAAAAAGCCTTTATCATATAAGGAAGCATTTGATATTATTGAATCCGGTAAATTAGGACAATTTAATCCAATCTTAGTCGAATGCTTTAGAGAGTGTGAAAACCAAATTATTTCTGCTTTTGAAAACGATGAAGAATCTGTCTATAAGAGAGCGATGATTGAAGATGCCAGCGATAAAATTATTTCTGATGTTATTTTCAACAGACAAAATCATACTACTAACCAATTATCTAGAGAAAAAGAAAAATTTAAGTTCTTTACTGACGATATGGAAATCATTCAATTTGAATATGACATTTTATATCCTAGTATTAGTTTCTCACGCTATACAGCTAAGTTGTTAGGTGTTGAAGAACTTATCATGAGTCCTAACTTTGCCGAACAATTTGGTTTAAGTCAAAATACTATCGATGAAATAAAAAGAATTATTAGTGAAACCACACCAAATAATCCATATTTTGATTATGAAATAGAATTAAAGGTTAACGGTGAAATTAAAAAATACAAACTTGAAGCTTTAATTGTCTGGAATTATTCAGATAATAAGCCAAAAAGAAGTAGTTTCTTAGGTAAACTAATTGAACTCTTTGATGAAAATAGCATTGATAAAAATAAAGCAAATATTATTAAGGCTTCAAAAGAAGAGTTTATGAATATTTATAACTCTTTAAATAATGTCTTTGATATTGTTAGAGTAATTGATCCAATTAATACTATAGTTGTCAATCTTGATGATAAGGAATATCCAGACTGTGGAAGTAATGTTTGCTATGCTTTATTAAATAGAAATAAGCGTTGCCAACGTTGTGTTTCATTAGCTGCTTATAGAAATAAAGTTCAAACTAGTAAATATGAGTTTATCGGGGATGATTTATATTTAGTTGTATCTAAATATATTGAAGTTGATGGACAACCATATGTATTAGAATTAATTAATAAAGATAGAGAATCTCATTCATCATTACATGGTGAAAAAGATATGAGCGATTTTAGTGCTCAACTTTATATCGATGTCTTAACTAGAGCTTATAATAGAAGATTCTATGAAGAACGTGGTAAGAAGTTGAAAGATATTAGATCTGTTGCAATGTTTGACTGTGACGATTTTAAAAATATTAACGATAACTATGGTCATGCTGTTGGAGATGTCTTCTTACACCATATTGCTGCTTCAATATTAAATTGTGTAACTGATGAAGAAGTATTAATTAGATATGGTGGTGACGAATTTATCTTATTATCTAGAGAAAAAGATGAAGAAGTTTTTAAAAAACACATTGCAGATATGCAAGATAAAATAAGCACTATTAAAATTGCTGCTTATCCAAATATAAAATGTTCAGCTACAACAGGTATTTGTTTTAATGCTTCAAGCATTGAGAATGCTGTCGATTTAGCCGATAAGCAAATGTATAAGGGTAAGATGTCTAAAGAAAAATTAAATTACTTTAAAGCTTAAAAAATAAACGCACCAATAGAATTTGTTCTATTGATGCGTTTTTCATTAGTCGATATTTGTTTTCCTAAGCATTCCGAATAAATCTTGAGAATCCATTGGTTGATATAAATAGTAACCTTGCATTGGAATATCAGGATATTTTTCAGTAATGAGTCTATATTGATGCTCATTTTCAACACCGACGAGGCACACTTTAATATCGCGTTCATAAGCACTATTAATGAGAGATAACAACTCGTTATATATTGCTTCATCTTTATCGATATTGGAAACGATTTGTCTTGAAATCTTTATCATATTAATTCCTAAGGCTTTTATCTTTTCTAATGAGAAATATTCGCCTGTATAGGCATCACAGATAAGATCGATATCAACTTTATATAACTTCTTGGAAGCATCTTTCATTTTATCGAAGTGTTCAGATAATTCTTTTTCTGTGATTTCAAGACCCAAGAAGTTCTTTTGGAAATGATGTTCTTGGACTAAGTGTTCAAGAGAATCCATAAATGTACTATCATCGAAATAACTGCTATCAGTATTAATTGTTAATCGTTTGAAACCTGTGATTCTAAATAGTGAGAATCCATAGTTTTTATAATATTCACCGATATTGTCGATAAGAATATTAGTAATTATACCGATACGGTTATTTTTAATAGCAACTTTAATTAAGTCATATGTATTTATTAAAGCGTTCTTGCTATCATCTCTTAAACGTAATAAGAGTTCAGCACCTGTAAGTTTTTTATTTCTAACAAATGGAAGTAATTGAACTTTAAGATCTCTTGTTGAAGTAGCTTCATCGAGTAATTGAAGCATGAATTCAGTATTGTTAGCACTACGAGTGTAGTCGTTTTCAGCAAAGTAGATATAGCCATCTTTAACTTTAGCTATATCGTTCTTTAAGAATAATTCAATCTCTTTAATTAAGTCGTATGAGGAAGCAAAGTTCATTGGATATCTAAATGTTATAAAGCTTAATGAAAATAAGTTATCTGTTAAGCTCTTATCAAGATAGTTAACTCTTGATAAGTCGTAGATTTTTTCACATTTTTCAATGACGTCAACTTGACCACATTCGTTAGCGACTATAGCGAAGATGTTGTTTCTATAGAGGTAAGTGTTTGCAATGCCATTATCGTATTTACAAACAGCTTTTAAGAAATCTCTAACATATCTTAAGTAACTTTCATCGCCATACTTATCGATGATATCTGTGTGGTTATTAATTTTAATTAAGATAATATAACCTTTGGTATGACCACTAAAGATGTTGTTCATTCGATAGATAAGAGAATAGTAAGAGTTAATTAAGAAATCACTGTTAAATCTATTAGTAGCAAAGTAATTCTTGCTTTCGGGAGTTAGAAGCATTTGACAGCTACTATATTTATTGTTATCGAGAATGAGCGATGATAAGTGTTTTTCACCACATATTTCGCTTTCCATTTTAGAACCACTTCTTAATGGACAATTTTCGCATGGGGAAGTTTTGTTATATAAATATTCATAACATGTTTGACCAACAATAGGTCTTGTATAAATATCTTTTAAAGAATCACTAATAGATAGTAATTTATAATTATCTTTTTTGATTGTGTATATCTTCATGTTAGATATCTTAAGAAGTGTTTGGTTATCTTCTTCAAAATCCAAGGCTTTTTGTTTAATTTTAATAGCTTTAATACTATCAGATATTATTCTAGCAAAGACAACTAAAGATTCTCTTAAGTAGCTATCGATATTTAAATCTGAGTCTCTATTTAAGAAATAAGTTATTGCTATTATCTTGCCTTTATATTTAGTAATAAAGAATAAGCCTGAGCTGATATTTAAAATGTCAAGGTATGTACAAATGGCTTCATTAGCATTTTCTCTTTTAGAAAAGAAATAGTTTCCATCCCTATCGATTATTTTAGCTAAAGACTTAACTATTTTTTCGTCAAATATTGAGTTATCTGTAAATATATCTTTTTCGTTATCACTTTCATTAAAGTGAACGTATGGTTTATATACAGATAAGAAGTTGTCATATGAGACAATACCTGCAAAGTCGAAGTTGTAGAAGACAGCTTCTTTTCTTAAGTAATATTCGAATTTTTCTTTTAATTCTTCATCGTCGTTTATTTCTGTAAAGTCTGGAATACTTTCAAGTATTTTAGAGACGTTACTTAAACTCATTGAGTTAGAGAAGAACTTATTGTCACCACGAATCATTCTCTTAGGTAAGTATGTATTTATCGATTGGTTTTTACGACGAGCATATCTTAAATCAGAGAAGATATCATCAATAGCACTGTATGGATACATAACTATTGAGGCTGTTGGGCAAACCAGAGTTTCATCTTTACCAATATGTTCATAGACGACACATTTTTTTATTAAAAGAGCAACTTGTTCTTTCATTTTGGAAATAGAGTCTATGTTTGGGTGATAAATAACAATTCTTTTCTTTCTGAAATTAGGTGCGACAAGAATAGTTGGATCATTATAAAAATATAATATAGATTTAATAATAAATTTTTCTTGCTCTTCAGTGACCTTTTCAACGTTAAACTCTAATTCAATAAAAGCGTTACGGAATGTAGCTGAAGTGGAAAGTAAAGATTGAATATTTTCAACCAAGGAATCGTAAACAATTACTTGTGGTTGGTTATCGACATGTTCGATATTTAATTTGCTATAGTCAAAGTTAGAAGTTGTAACTATTGTGTGGTTATAAACTTTAGAAATCTCTTCTAAGTCTGTATTCATATCGTTAATTTCAGCAATTCCTGTTAAACTGAACTTAGTAAGATTACTATCTAGTTTTTTGAGTTTATCTAAGTTTTGACTTGATACGTCTAAGACGTTTCTAAATATTCTTATATAGAAGAGCATAGAAACAATTATGACATAGAGTAAGAAAATAATAACTGATATAAATCCTATTAAGAAAAAAATCTTTGATACTTCTTTATTTTCTAACGTTAATCTAAAAACAATTGCCTCTATAAAACAAATAAGAGTGAAAGCTCCAATAACAATACCAATAGCATTAATTATTTTTGATATTTTTTTAAGTGATAATTTTGTGTTTTGTTTCTTGGCCATAATCTATCTCCTATTGAATAAAGTCGTTTCTTCCAACTTCGGAAATAGCAATTGAAATACCTTTACCGACATCGATATATGACTTTAAAACTGTTAAGTAGTTTTCTAGGCTACTTTTCTCACCGACTTTTGATTCAATTACTTTAATAGCAATTAATGGAACATCTGTAATGTTGCAAGCGATGGCAGCACCGCCTGATTCTGTATCAAATACAACGTTATTTTGCATTCCTAAGACAAAGTCATCAGAGTTTAAATATTTAATTTGATCAACATTATCTAACTCTCTACTTGTTGAGATGTAGTTGCCTTTAATAGCTTCTCTATATAAGACTTTAGAAATTGATTGATCAAATATTTGAGCTAAGTGAGTTTGAGTTAAGAATGTTTGAGGAAAACTTGGAATTTGACCCAACTTGCATTTTGTTTCGTTAGTAAAGTCTACATAGCCTAAAGTTATAGAATTTGAAATTACAATATCACCTACTTTTAAATCGTCAAAATATGTTTTTGCTTTACCTACAAGAATAACAAAGATAACATATTTTGTTCTAATCAAGTGAGTAACGATTAAGCTTGATAAGTAGTTAGAGTAAATATCGTACATTAAGCAGACATTTTGGTTATAAATAGTTCCTGTTGTAACTGTGTATTTGTCAAATACTTTTTCTTCTTGTTTATTGTGCATGATATTTTCAAAGTACAAAATATCATCGTGTGTTTTGCCTAAGATTAGAATCATTATTCTTGAACTCCTTTCTTTTCGAAGTTATTTGATAAAAGGAATTTTTCAAAGTCATTACGACATAAAGGTTTGGAGTAGTAATAACCTTGGATAGTATCACATTTAAGCTTCTTAAGTATTTCTACTTGTTTAACGTCATTAACGCCTTCAGCGATTGATTCTAAGCTGTTTGTTTTACATAGTTCGATTAAGAACTTAACAATGCTTCTCGTCTTAGCATCTGTTACTATTTCATCGATGAAAGATTTATCAATCTTAATAACATCGATAGGTGTTTTTCTAATGTTCATGATATTAGAATATCCGACACCGAAGTCATCCATAAGTATTCTAATACCTAAATCTTTAATTCTTTTTAAAATGGAAGTAGCGATAAAGTTATTAGCATTAGTTGTTTGTTCAGTAATTTCTATTTCAATTAAAGTTGGTGGAATATTATACTTATTCATCAAACTAACTAAATCATCGATAAATCCATGATTATAGAATTCATATAGAGAAAAGTTTACAGAGACTGGTAAAAGTCTTCTACCTTTTCTTTTACAATCTTGAAGGTCTTTACAGACTCTTTCAAAGATATACATATCAATTTTATGAATTAAGCCCATTTGTTCGGCTTGTGGGACAAATTGGCTTGGTGAGAGTAATCCACGTTTTGGATTCTCCCATCTTACTAAAGCTTCTGAAGAAATAAATTTCTTTAGAGTTAAGTTGTATTTTGGCTGATAGTAAACGACAAATTCGTTATTTTCTATAGCCTTATTGATGTTTATTGCTAAGCTTTCGTCTTCTTCTTTTTCCATACTTGGTTCATAGAAGACTATTTCTTGGAAATTGAGTTGTCCAACTCTTCTAGCAATTGTAGCTTTAGAAATTAAATTAATAACAGATTTAGTATCTTTAATTTCAACGACGCCGAAGTATGGTTGGACGAAAAGTTTTAAATCGTTTTCTTGATTGATTTTATATAATTCGTTGCTTATATCTGTTAAAAGCGAATTAAGGTTTGTTTCGCTTCCACTATAATAAATTAAGAACGTGTCGTGGTAAAAACAAAAGGAAGCGTTGTTCTTAATTATTTTTTTAGATCTTTTGGAGAAATATTTAATTAAGAAATCAGCAATAAAGCTATTAAATTTAACTCTTGCTCTTGAGTGAGTTGAAATGGTTTGAGTATTACTAAAACACGAGAAACGAATAATGTATTTGTTTTCTTTTTTATTGTGTTTAATTTGTTTTGCAACTCTTCTAGAAAAAACGTAGTAGTTATAGAAATCTTTAGCAACACCAAAGTTATAAATGTTTTCTTCGTTTAAGAATTTTTTAACTTTTAAATCAGAAAAGTATAAAGCGATAATAAAGAAAGTAATAGCAGCAAAAACAACGACTAAAACAATTGAAATAGGGAAAAGGATAGAACTTAATGGAATTAAGTCTAAATTCGTTAATACACATAGTGCAATTGAAAGAATTAGTAATATTGAACTAATTATAGTAGGCGCAAACCTTCCAATTCTCATTTTTTATTCTCCTTGTCGTTTGTTTTGTTTAAGAGCTCTTCTAATAGTTCGCTCTTAAGTCTTTCTTTATCTTCGTTTGATAGTTGTAATCCATCAGTTGATTCTACTTTTTGCTTTGTGTCTTCATCATCTTCTTTTAAGCCTTTAACTATATCGAGAATGCTTGTGATTATTAAATATCCTGATGGAAGAAGAATAAGAATTAATAACCCCCAAACTGATGTGACACCTTTATAGACTATTCCAAGAAAAGTTGAACCAAATTGAACTTTTCCTAACAATACTCTTTCATCGAAAGCTTGACCTTGATCGCCGCTATAGTTTTTACTTTCTTTGTTTATACCTTGAACAAAGAAATCATAGCGGCCGCTGCCTTCTTTGATATCTTCATTAAGCCTTATACCGACTAATCTATGAGTCATAGTCATTTTAAGTTGTGAAGTAGAGTAATAGAAACTTAAGTCTATCTTTAATGAGTCTGTATCGATAACTAAGCATTCTTGTTCAATCCATTTTAAGTTTTGAGCTGTGTCTTGAAACTTAATTGTTCCTTCTTTAGTTGTAGGATTTGAAGCGACTAAGTTATATATTTTTTCAGGATTGATCTTTTGAACAATTATCATGTCATCGACTTTATAATCTGGTTCCATAGAATCGGTTAGAACCATCATGATTTGTGTTCCTAAAACGTTAGGAACTCCAAAGTTATCTTTTTTAGTAATGTTTCCGACAATTTGAAAGCCAAAAATTACAACAAAGAAGACTCCAAAAATAGATAAAAATATCCATTCTAAAGTTTTTCTTAATTTACTTTTTTTTACTTTCTTTGTCTCTTTTGACATTACTTCACCTCTTCAAGATTTGTTGTTTCAGGAGCGCTTGTCTCTTCGTTTGAAGTAACTGGTGCTTCTGCTTGAACTACATCGAGTTGCTCGTTTTGAATATTTAAAGTTGAAGGATCAATATTTTTGTCGTGACGAGCTGTAGTTTTAATTTCTTTACGGGCTCTAAGAAGAGTAAGTTCAATTTCTTTTTGTTTACGTTCTTGTTCACGTCTAATGAGATCTTCTTCGACTTTCTTGTTGTACTTAATAAGCTCTTTTTGAGACTTTTCAAAGTCTTTAGCTTCTTTTTCTTTACGTTTAAGAAGAGCTTTTCTAGCAGCTTCTTCTTTCTTTGCTTTTCTTTGTTTAGCATATTCTTCTTTGAGATATTCAGCCTGTTCACGTGTTGGATTTTTAGGTAATTCCATTATGTCAGGTTTAGCCATAGCCTTGCGATAACCTTCATCGATTCTAATAAACTCGAGAGGCTCGTTTGAGGAAGGGGAGAATACGTAAATATCTTCGTCTACGTTTGTTAATACTTTTTGTTTATATACTTTATGCTTTCTACGTTTTACTTTAACTGGAGCTTTAGATTTAAGCGATAGGAAGGATGACAAGAGATTAGCGTTCATTTCCTGACGTTCTTCTTCGTTTAATAGAGTGTATTTTTCATCAATAGAGTAATTAACACCTAAGTTGTTATAACGTTCTATAAATTTATATAAGTTATAGCACTTGTGATATAGAGGGTTCTTTCTAATAACGTTTGTTTGCAGTATTGGATTAGTGACATCTTTTTCATTTTTTAATATCTTCATGAAGTCACTATTAAAATAATAAAGCAAGTACTCTCTAATCTTTTTAACTCTTGTTAGATATTCTTCTGATTGTTTAATTATCTTTTCATCGACGTCGCTTTTAATTGTAACTTTTGTTTCAATTTCAACTTCGTTTCCGTCAACAATAGCTTTTGATTTGATATAGTTTACTTGAAGATTCTTAAGTTCTACGTGTGAAACTATATACTCGTATCGTTTTTCGATAAAGTAAACGAGTCTTTTAATTAAAGTAGAAATAAATCTATTTTCGTATGTAGCATAGTTATCGACAGTTTCGATTGTTAATACTTTATTTGGAGTTATATTACCTCTACTATCGACTGATTTAACATATTGTGTATGCGAAGATAAGTGCCTTATTGATTCGCTATTAGTTTTTCTAGCTAATTCAACAGGGACAATATTACCTTGGGTTTTAGTGGTTTTCCAAGGATTTTTAATGATTTGTCCTAAGTCTAAAATTGAGTCTTCAATCTTTTCAATCCATTCAGTATCGTAAGATGAAGTTTCAATTCTATTCATTTTTAGATAGCGATTATTACCATCGCTTAATTGAGTATAAACTTCATTAGCTGTTTTATTTGTTTTGACTAAAGAGTTGATCTTTTTTACATAAGCATCATTGAGCTTTTGATAACGATTACTCTTGTCCATATTAGTTCATCCTTAATAAATCGTTGATGTAGTTATGAGCCATAGGGAAAGTGTTCTTTCCGAATAACTTATCGAGTTCTAGATTTAATTTCTTTAATTCATCTTTTAAGAAGGCAATATTTAAAGATTCAAACTTCTTTAAAATCTTATTTGTAAAGATGAAATCTAAGCCATCAATTTCACGGCCACCACAAGCAACGTAAACTGGAATAAAGGTGTTGAGTTGCTTTAAGATACGGTTACCGAAAGCAAGTTTGAAGTTTTTAATGACGAATGAGTCGAGTTTTTCAAATTTTTCGAGAAGCTTTTCAGATAATGGATATTGGAAAATAGCATCTTGATATAACTTCTTGAGTTGAGAATAACTTACTTGAACTGAATCGACAAATTCGGTTTCGAATGGTATTCCTTTGTTATCGAAGAAAATAGAGATAGCACGATCGTAAACCTTATCAGAAATAGTAAAGGTTGAGTCGTCGTTATTTGCTGTACCGAAGAATTCGATATTTTGTGGAATCAAAAGTTTTCCTTTGTGAATGTTTTTAGGATCGTTTGGTTCATCGTTACTTGTTAATTCTATTAACCAATCGTTGACGTTTGGCATTTCCATCATGGATAAGAATTCAGCAAAGTAGTATTCGATACGAGCTAAGTTCATTTCATCGAGAACAATTAAGTCTAAGTCTTTACGATATGTAGATTCGTAAACAGCTCTTAAGAATTCTGTCTCGTTAAACTTCTTTGTAAATTCGTTATAGTAACCTAAGAGTTCACTTCTATCTTTCCATGAAGGTTGGACAGAGCATATAGCTGCATCGTGAGAGAAGAACTTACCTAAGGCGTATGGTAAAGAAGTTTTACCAGTACCAGAGATACCTTCTAAGATAATAAGTTTAGATGTAGCCATACCAGCAAATAATTGTCTAATTGTATCTATTTTATAATAGAGCTTTAATTGACTTGCAGCAAAGCCTCTAAAGGAGTTACATAACTCTTCTAGTGATAATCCTTCAACATCAGGAATTTCTTCGCTTGAATCCTTATATTCGACATCGACAGATGTGAGTTTAGGGAAACGTGATGATGTTTCAGCGATAACTTCTTGATTCTTCATTTCTTCTGGACTACTTAAACCTAAGTATTGAACTTTTAAGTCGAGAATTTTGTTTTTCTCTTGAGTCATATTATAAAGTTCATAGTTTAAGCGTTCGACTTGGTTCTTTAATTCTTCCTTGTCAATTTCACGTTTTACAAATCTTATATACTTTCTTAATAGTAAGAAAAGTAAGAAGAGTAAGCCGCAAATTAATGCGACAAAGAATATTGCAAAAACTACAAAGAATATCCAACCGACTACTCCAAATTGACTACAGTACGTGTTAAATAAATCTCCGTAATACTTGAAGTTTTGACCAACGTTTGACCATGGTCTGGCAAATAACTTATTGAAAAAGAGTCCAAGATCTTTAAAAACTTGGATAATCATTTCCTTTAAATATTCAAAATAAGCACTCATATATTAATCACCTCACCACTTTAAATTTAATGTTGGTATAAAAACTTCCTAATTTAGTAATATCAGTATTATCTAAATCCCAACCTTCGATATAGACAGAAATAACAACCTTTTGAGGTTTTAAGCCTATGATTGGAATTTGTATTGCTGATTGAGCTTCACTGACAGTTAAAGAATTTTCAATAGTGCGGTTAAATCCGTTTTCTAATGTTTTTTCCAAATCGACAGCTTTAGTACCTTTTTTAGATTTTGCATTAAATGAAGAAGCTTTTTCGTTTGTGTTATATAAATCAGAATCTTGTGTTAATACATCTGTATAAACAACTTTATCTAATTCACTATTTTCATATTCACCGAATATTCTTTCTTGTCCTTTAGATGTGTCATAATATCCATCAGCGTTATTGCAAGTAGTAATAATAATGGCAAGGGATATGTTTCTATTTATGGTTATGACTACGATAGTAGCGGTAATTTAAAGTACTTAAATGCTAATGGAAACTTAGGAAATACTGCAGTACCTTTATACACGATGTTTGTGCCAAATAGTGACAATATTGATACATTAAAATACTTTAATTATAATTCAACTACTGGTAAAACAGATACTACAGCTGTAGTTGCTAGCGATACAAATTCAAGCAATAAGTTATTTGCACACATCTTTAAAGTTCCTAAAGGTAAATACTTTATCGGTTCACCTTATGGCTCTATTAATATTTACTATATGGCTGTTCAAGGTCAAACAGCTGGTACTATTGATGAAATTAACGTTGCTCAGGGTATCAATAGAGTTGCCGGTGTTGACTTCTTATTATGTGATCCAACAGGTGACTTAAAGAAGTATGCTAAACTCACATATTTAGCTAAGTTTAATACAAATTCAGGTACTTTAAGAGTTTATTCTCAAGATGAAGTACATTTATATATCAGTTTAACTGTTAACGATAGCGAAGTATTAACTTTCTTAAATTCTGCTATGGTGTGGAATCAAGGATCGGCTTCTTTCTATCTTAACGGGACTGAATATGCGGAAAAGACATATACTTATTCAAAATCATAGGAGGTAAATGAAATGAGCAAAATTAAAAAAATCTTATCAGTTGCTTTAGTTTTTATAACTTGTTTAATTTCTTTAGCTTCTGTTTTTAAAAATACATACGCTTCTAATATAGAAAATAATGTTAGCTCTTCGTATAGCTATAGTAACGCTGTAGTTGAAGATAATGGCGTCAGTTATACTTTATATTACAATAGTATAGGAAGAACTGAAGCAGCTATTGCTTATAATAGTGGTGGTGAAAATACCGTTATTAATGTCCCTGACAAATTTACTAGTGCTAATGCTTCTGGTAGCACATCAACAACAACAATTACAGCTATATATGAATCTGGTTTTGCTAACTGTACCGCTACTCAAATTAACTTACCTAATACTATTAAACAAATAGGTAAACAAGCTTTCTTATCATGTACAAACTTAGTTACTTTTGTTATGCCATCAAAAGTAACAGTTATTGATGTTGCAACCTTTATGAACTGTACAGCTTTAACTGATGTTTCTTATATGAATAATGATGGTGATTCAGTAAAAGTAAATAATACAATAACAGCTATTAATGAAAATGCCTTTACAGGATGTCGAAGACTTTCATCGTTTACTATGCCTAACACCTTAACTTATATAGGAAGAAGTGCATTTAAAGGATGCGTTTACTTAACACGTGTTATTTTGCCAAGTGCATCTAATGAATTAGAAGTCGATGACTATGCTTTTGCTAACTGCAACTTAATGATTATGGCATATGTTCCTAATAATATTAAAAGATTTGGTGAGTATGTATTTAATGAAAATGAAAAATTAACAATTTACTTATCACGTTCTACTAATCCTTCAACAAATGATGGATATACTAGTACATGGAATAAAACGTATGTATCTACAGGAAATAATAGTTATATTCCGTATAAATTAAACTATGGTCGAGTTGATTTAACTCCTACCAATAACTTTATTTATAGTATCGCAACAAAGCCAATTAAGGATAATTTTGAAGTACATACTCTAGATGCTAATAAAGATAATAGTGAATATGCTGTTTTAGTTTCTTACTTAGGTTCTATGGATTCAAGCGAAGATGAAGTTAACAATGGAGTTTTAACTATTCCTGAATACGTTGTTGACCTTGAAGGTAATAAATATCCTGTTAAAGTTATTGAGGAAGGTTGCTTTAGTGCAACTGCAACTAATAAAACAGGTACTAATTTAAAAAAAGTGTCTTTACCAGAACAATTAGTAAAAATTGGTCGTAAAGCTTTCTTTGATACTACTAATTTAGCTGATATTGACTTTTCACGTTGTACTCAACTTAAAGAAATTTCAACTGATGCTTTCAAAGCAAATACAAAAGGTAATTCTGCACTAACTTCTTTAAATTTTCCAGCTTCATTAGAAATTATTGATGGTTGGGCTTTTGAAAACTTAAATGCAGTAAAGAGTATTACTTTTAATGCTGATAGTGAAGGCAAATACCACTTAAAAGCCATTGGCAATAGTGCTTTCATTAATTGTGGAAAACAAAATAAAGGAACATTTGATTTAGTATTGCCACCTTCTTTAGATGATGATTTCTATAATGATAATATTAAAGGAAATGATAAACAAAATGCATATGGATTCTATTGCGGTAAAGCTATAGAAAGAAATGCTTTTGCTTATTGCAAAGCTATAAAATCTATTACTTTAAACGAATCAGATTCTGATGTAAAATCGGTTTCAATTGGCTCTAATGCTTTTTCAATTGCGAATACATCAAAACTATTTCATTAGACACTACAAAACTTTATGAAATTGATCGTGATGCTTTTACAGGAAACTGGAGTACAAAAAGTGTTTATCTTAATACTACTTATTTAGAGAATAACAGCTATACATCTGCATGGGGATCTACTATTTTTGGAAAAAACGCTTATGCTTCTATATATTTATCAGGTTATTATCCAATAAGTGGAACGACAAGTGTAGAACCACCATATAACACATGGGATCTAGAAACATCTGGTTCTGATTTTTCTGAAAACGGTTTTACTTCTACTGCGTTAAGACGTGCTACTGTTCCTGTATATACACATGTTGGAGATACAGTTAATGGGAAAACAGGTATGGAAAGAGTTCAAACTTATTCTAATCAATTTGATTATTTAGAATATTCTGACCATATTACAATAACAAATGCTGAAGAAAAATTAAGAGATGTAGTTATTACTATTCCTGGAACAATTAACGATTTGCCAGTAACTGAAATTGGACCAAGTGCTTTTGGTGGTTATAGATATATTAATTATATTAAATATGATAGTGATGTTAAACTAAAGAAAATAGGTGACTATGCGTTTTGGAGCAGATGGACAGATGCTAATGAATATACATATAATAGATCTAGATCTATTGCTAGCATTTATTCGGATGATGCAGATAAAAACAATAGAGTATGTAAGATTCCAAGTACTGTAACTTACGTTGGTGAATATGCATTTATGAACAATCACTTTAAATCAGTATCTATTCCATCTACACTTAATCATATTGGATTAAATGCGTTTGGTTCAAATGCTAAAAATGGTAAAAATAATGATAGTCTTTTATCTGATTTATTTTCGTTCACTGTTGAAGAAACAAGCAGTTACTTTACTACAGATGGTGATAATTTATACTCCAAAAACTATGAAATGTTATTCTTCCATGCTAGAGGTGCAGCAAATAAAGATGTTGTTTTAAATACAAATACAAAAATAATAGGTTTTGAAGCTTTTAATGGTTCTGATATAACATCAGTTACTTTCAATAGCTCACTTCAAAAAATTAATGGGTTTGCTTTTAATAGAAATACAAAATTGACTGAGGTTAAAGGAAATTTAACTGGCCTTCAATATATTAACTATAAAGATGGAAGTGTCCCTACTGTAAATGGATTTGGACAAAGTCCATTTAATGGAAAAGTTAACGAAGCTATGTATAGTAATGGCGCTTTTGAATCTTGTTCTTCATTAACTAGTATCAACCTAAAAAGTGCTACATCATTAGTAGCTATTGGAACTCAAGCTTTTTACGAATGTAGCAATATAACCAATTATACAGGTGGTAATCAGATTGAAGTATATACATATGATGGAACAACATTAGATTTAAAAGAAACGATAAGCAATGGTGTTTTGGATTTACGTTGTGACAATGGTGGTTCTTCTTCGACAACTAAATTAACATATATTGGCAAAAATGCTTTTTATAATAATAACATTCAATATGTTTTCTTACCAAATAGTTTAACTTATGTAGGAAGTCAAGCGTTTAAAACTAAAACAGATAGACTTGGAACAATTTACTGTGAATGGAAATATGGAACTTCAAAGAGTTTCTCCTCAACCGCTTTCAACTATAGTGAAAGCAGTGTTCACACCCAAGTTTACTATGTTGGACAAGTATCAGATGTCAGTGCAACAAACAACAACATCAACTATTGGACCTATTATATTAATGATGATAAGACAATAGATAGAAATAAGATTGTTACTTTTGGTACCAATGGCGATGCTGCTAAGGCATATATAGGTAAATTATTTTAATATTAAGTTTTAATTTTAAAGGTATTTATAGATTAATAATAATTTATAAGTACCTTTTTTTATATATAAATCTAATTAAATTACACTTATTTTATTTTTCATTTTTTATTTAAAATGAAATTAATAAATAATAAGAATAAAATCAATGAAATACATGCAATAAATAACAATTAATTTGACACTTTTTATTTAAGATGGCATAATTAATTTGTCATGATATTTAGTATTATATTTGCAATTCTAAGCGTTTCCATAGACGCATTAATTATTATATTAACAGGAATATACAGCATTTGGTGGGCTGATTTTTTAATGGTTCTAGCTTTACCTATTTTTTATGCTGCTATATTTATTGTTTATTTACTAATATTGTTTATTTGGTCTTTATTTATTAATAAGAAAAAAGATTATGTTAATCCAAATAAATTTTATTACTTTATTTTAAAACAAACTTGTTATTTATTAGTACAATTTTCAAATTCAAAGATATATTGTACTGGTTTAGATAAAATACCAAACGATAGAAAGTGTTTGATAGTCAACAATCATACGTCGAATTTTGACCCAATATGTATTATGGCCGCGCTTAAGCAATCTCCTATAATTTGTATTACTAAACCAGAGAATAAAAAGATTCCAATTTGTGGTCCTTTTATTCATAGAAATGGATTTATATCTATCGATAGAAAAAGTTCTATGAAAGCTTTAAGGTCAATTATGCGTGCAGCAAAATTAGTCGAAGAAGATAAGGCACATATTTGTATATCTCCTGAGGGTACACGTAGCAAGACTGGTGAACTATTACCATTTAAAGCTGGTAGCTTTAAAATAGCTTACTATTCTAACTCTCCTATTGTTGTTGTTAGTTTACTTAACACTAATAAGATAGCTAAAGACTTTCCTTTTAAACGTACTAAGGTGTATTTAGACGTCGTTGATGTTATATACCCTGAAGATTATAAGGAAAAGACTACTATTGAAATTAGTGAAATAGTAAGAAATGAAATACAAGAACAATTAAATATTAGGAAAGGAGAAAAGAAATAATTATGAATTATATCCTAGTTAATAAGCTTGCAAACAATGAACATGCATCTGAAACTGTTAGTGGTGCTATTGAAAAGCTAAGTAAAAGATTTGGTAATGTCGAAGAAGTTAGCCTTAACGAAATAGATAGAGTTAATTTTTATAAGACATTAAAAGAAGGCGATAATATCGTCTTAGTTGGTGGAGATGGAACAATTAACTTCTTTGTCGATGAAATAAAAGATTTAGATGTTACTTTTGATGCTTATGTCTATGCTGCTGGAACAGGTAACGATTTCCTTAAAGATGTCGAAAAAGACATTGATAGCGATGGTTTGTTACACTTGAATAAATATATTAAGAACTTGCCAACAGTTACTATTAATGGTAAAGAGACTAGATTCATTAATGGTATCGGTTATGGAATTGATGGAGAAGCTTGTAGAGTAGCTGATGAAATGAAAGCTAAAGGCAAAAAGAAGATCAACTATACAAGTATTTCTATCAAATTAGCTTTATTTAAATATAGAAGACCAACTGCTACAATAAAAGTCGATGGAAACGTTATTACACGTAAGAAAGTTTTCTTAGCTTCAGCAATGAATGGTAGATACTATGGTGGTGGTATGTTTGTTGCACCTCAACAAGATAGATTAGGTGGTAAACTTACTATGGTTTGTATGCACTCATATTCAAGAATTAAGGCTTTAATGATCTTTGCTTCAATCTTTACAGGTGGTCATATCAAACATAAGAAACAAGTTGACGTAATTGAAGGAAAAGAAATTGAAGTTATCTTTAGTAGACCAACATCACTTCAAATCGATGGTGAAACAGTTTTAAATGTCACAAGTTATAAGGCTAAAATTTAATAAAAGTAATATTAAGGCTTAACAAAATAATAACTGTTAGGCCTTTTTTGTATGAAAAAAGGATTGCGGAATAAACAACAATCCAATTTGAGTTTAAAATTTCGTAAAGCACAAGAACAAAGTATAACTTTAAACTCCATACTTGTCGTTAATATGATACTAAAGTAGAAAAAACCTATTGCTTAATCTAGTTAATATCTAACGTAGTTTAAAGTTATCACAATAATTCTATTTACCATATGTTAATTTTCTTTTAAAAGTATTGCATTTCAGTATTTTAGGAAGTTCAACTCCCTTTTTGTATAAAATATATCTAAAAATTAACCTTCGACATATTTCTTTAATGAATAAAGTTTATACTTAGCCCTTTCACTATATATAAACGTAAGATTTTATATGTTTTTGCTCACTTTTTTGATAAGTTTTGATTTCTTTACAATTTGTTTGTAATTTAATAGCTTTTTCTAATATCATTAATGGTATATTGCTAAATATCCATATGTTTTGGTGATTACTTATTGAAAATATAAAATTGCTAAGAATTACTTTTTTCAAAAAATATATAATAAATTTATCTTTAGATAATATTTTAATTAAGACTTTATTTGATTAAATTTTTGTATGTTTAACAATCATTATAAAAAATAATATTCATACAATTAATAAGGTGGATATTATGAAATTTTATTTAATTGGAATTAAAGGGTCAGGCATGAGTGCCTTAGCTTTATATTTGTTAGATTTAAATTATGTAGTAACTGGTGTTGATATAAGTGAAGAACTGTTTACAGAAAAGGAATTACTTAGTCGAGGAGTAGTAATTAGTAATTTTGATAATATAAAATTAGTAGATATTAAGACTAATATTGTTATATATTCATCAGCATATAAAGATAGTGAAATCGTTAAATATTTAAAAGTAAAGTATCCTACTTTTGAATATCATGAGTTTTTATCATATTTATTATCAGGTAAAAAAGTGATAGCTATATCTGGAACACATGGAAAAACTACAGCATGTAATATGTTAGATTTAATTTTAAGTCACAAGACATCACTTATTGAAGGGGATGGAGTAGGAAGAGGAAATAATTCTGATTATGCTATAGTTGAAGCTTGCGAATATAAAGATCATTTTCTTAGCTATAATCCCTATATTTCATTAGTCTTACCCCTAACTTTAGATCATACAGATTATTTTCATAATATTAACGAATATTTGACTAGTTTTGAAACGTTTATTAATCAATCAAAGTATTGCTTAATTGTAAATGAAAATAAGAAATATAGATTAAAAGGAACATACGTTGAAAATTTTAAAAATAGAGTTAAATACAAGTTTATAGGAATTAATAAATGTGAAGTCTCTTATAAAATTAAAGGAATAAAATATCCAAAAGTAATACTTCCATTTAATAGCAAACATGAAGTAAATATATCTTTAGCATGTTTAATAATTGCTGATAAGTTAAAAGTTAAATTAAGTGAGGCGTTAAAAGAACTAAGAAACTATGTAGGCCCTCAAAGAAGAATGAAAATTAAAGTTATTAAAAATGATATATTTATTGATGACTATGCTCATCAACCAGAACAGATGAATGAAGTGTTATCATTTATAAATAGAGTAAAAGAAGATAGAGAAACTATTTTATTTTATAAACCAGATAGAATTAGTAGATTGTTAGATTTTAAAAATGAATTTGTAAAGGTTTTTAATAAATTTGATAAAGTGTACTTAATTCCTTATCACGATATAAATGAAGGAATATTAAAAGAGCTTATAAGCGAAAAAGTTAATCTTTATAGCAAATTAAAAATTGATAAAGACAAAAGGTATGTCTTTGCGTTTTTAACTAGCAAAAGCATAATTAGAGAAATAGAACAAATTAAAGACTTAAGAAAGTGAATATGGCAAAATAAAACCCAGGAAAGTTCCTGGGGAATTTTGGTTTAAATTAATTAGAGCTTTAAGAGTCTCATTGTGTCTCTAGCAATCATTAATTCTTCATCGGTTGGGATAACAACCATTGGGATTTTTGATTCTGGAGCAGAGATATATCCTTCTTTGCCTTTGATTGTAACAGCGTTAGCTTCTTTGTTTAAAACTAAGCCTAAAGCATCTTTACATTCGTTGACAATGAATTCACGGAATTCAGGAGAGTTTTCACCGATACCAGCAGAGAAGACTAAGATATCAGCGCCGCCTAATCTAACAAAGTATTGTCCGACGTAGCTAGCGATTCTCATAGCAAACATCTTTGCTGCTAAAACGCATCTTTCGTTACCTTCTTCCATGCCTTTTTCGATATCTCTTGTATCGTTTGAAACACCAGAAACACCGAGTAAGCCTGACTTTTTGTTAAAGATATTGTATATTTCATCAGCGCTCATGCCTGTTTGATTAACAAGATATGGCATAACAGATGGATCGATATCACCTGTTCTTGTTCCCATCATAACACCAGCAAGAGGAGTTAAACCCATTGATGTTGTGACGCACTTTCCGTCTTTAATAGCACATAAAGAAGCGCCTGAACCAATGTGAAGAGTAATGATTCTCTTTGACTTATCACCATTTAAATATTTTTCAATAGCTTCATCAGCTAAATAGTGGTGAGATGTACCGTGAGCACCATATCTTCTGACTGCATATTTTTCATAGTATTCGAGTGGAAGAGCATATAAATAATCTTCTGGCTTCATCGACATGTGGAAAGCTGTATCAAAGACTGCAACGTTACCAACGTGAGGTAAGATCTTTTTAAAAGCTCTATATCCAACAAGGTGAGCACCGTTGTGAAGTGGAGCAAGTGGAATTAAACTTTCAATCTTGCTTTCTGTATCACCAGCTTCATCAAAGATAGCGGAATCATCAAAGTATTTACCACCTTGAACTATACGGTGACCGACACCTTTAATTTCATCCAAAGATTTAACGATTCCTTCGCTAACTAAGGCATCGACTAATAAGCTAACTGCTTTAGCGTGATCTAGAATAGGAAGAATTTCTTCTCTTGTACTACCATCTAATCTTTTGATTTTGAAGATTGCATCTTCATGGCCGATTCTATCAGCAATTCCTGATGTGATAACTTTTTCTTCTGGCATTTCAAAAAGCTTAAATTTCAAGCTAGAGCTACCAGCATTAACACTCATAATTTTAAACATAAATTAAGGACTCCTTTTTAACTATAATATATTAACCTTATTTTAAATTATTTTCAATTGATAAAACTAATCATTAATTAAAAAATAAACGATAAGTGTTTTTTATGATAAATATCAAAAAAACACTATAAAACAAGCAAAAAAGACTATTTTTAGTAAATTTTTTTCTTAAGTAAACGCTTACCATTTAATCGCAGCTCATTATTTGTTATACTTAACATTGGACAAACACGAGGTAATTTATGGGCTATTCATGGTTTGATGATTATTTACTAGGCTATTCTACTGAAGCGTATAAGCACTTTGGTGCTCACTTTACTGAAAAAGATGGTAAACAAGGAATTTTATTTAGAGTCTATGCACCACTTGCTAAAGAAATCAATTTAATTGGTGAATTTAACAATTGGAATATATATGCAAATCAAATGGAAAAAGTGGACGATAGAGGTATTTATGAGTGCTTCATCGAAAACGCAAAAGAATATCAATCTTATAAGTACCACATTTTAGGTGCTGATAATGTTTGGCACGATAAAGCTGATCCATTTGGTTTCTTTGCTGAACTTAGACCAGGCAGTTGCTCTAGAACTTTTGATATAAGAAACTTTATCTTCCACGATGAAGAATTCTTAAAGAATAGAGATAGAAATTTTGATAAACCTGTTTCAATTTATGAAGTACACTTAGGCTCTTGGCTCGGCAAGGTTGATGGAAGATTCTTAAGCTATGAAGAAATAGCTCCAAGACTTATCCAATACGTTAAAGAGCACGGCTTTACTCACGTTGAAATTATGCCTATTACTCAATATCCTTTTGATGGATCTTGGGGATATCAAGCTGTCGGTTACTATGCTGTCGATTCAAGATATGGTAATCCAAAACAATTGATGTCTTTAGTAGACCAACTTCACCAAGCTGGTATTGGAATTATTCTTGATTTTGTTCCAGTTCACTTTGCTGTTGATGGCTATGGCTTGAACCGTTTTGATGGTTCGACAATGTACGAATATAGCAATGAACATGAATACTCACAATGGGGTTCAAAAAACTTTGATTTAGGAAAAGATCCTGTTAGAAGTTTCTTAATGAGCTCTGTAAATTACTTTGTCGACATGTTCCATTTCGATGGGGTAAGATTCGATGCAGTTAGCAACATCATTTATTGGGATGGTAATGGCTCTAATCCAGTGAATGAAGGCGCTGTTGAATTTATTAAGAGAGTTAATGGCTTAATGCATCAAAAACATCCTGATATTATGATGATTGCTGAAGACTCTTCTGCCTATGGACAAGTCACTAAAGGCTACGGTGGCCTTGGATTTGATTATAAGTGGGATTTAGGTTGGATGAACGATACTTTAAAATATTATGGAAAAGATCCAATATATAGAAAGTATCACCATAACCAATTAACATTCTCTATGGCATATTTCTATTCTGAGAACTTTATGCTTCCACTTTCACACGATGAAGTAGTTCACGGAAAAGGAACTATTCTCAACAAGATGTGGGGAAGTTATGAAGATAAATTTGCTCAAGTAAGAAACTTATATGCTTACCAATTTGCTCATCCAGGTAAAAAACTTAACTTTATGGGTAACGAATTGGGATCGTTTGATGAGTGGAATGAAAATAAATCTATTCCATGGGAATTAAAGAAATTCCCTAAACACGATTCTGTCAGTAGATTATTCAGAGATTTGAATTTGATTTATCAAAATCACAAAGCAATGTATTTCGAAGAATATAATCAAGCACACTTCCAATGGATTATGGCTGATAACGCTGAACAATCAGTCTTAGTCTTTAAGCGTGAAGTTCCTGGGGAAACTATGATATTTGTTTTTAATATGACTCCAAGATTCTATAGTGAATACGATATTGGTGTTCCTTATGAAGGAGAATATGAAGAAATATTAAATACAGATAAAGACGTCTATGGTGGTTGGAACCAATATAACGGTGCAAACTTATTTACTCACGGTTCAGGTTTACAAAATCAACCATATAGAATCACTATCAAATTAGCTTCATTTGCCGGTATATTCTTAAGATATATACCTAAAATAAAAGAAGAAGAGAAGCCAGTTATTGAACAAAAAGCTGAGCCAATCAAACAAGCTAGTGCCAAAAAGACTACTACTAGAAAACGCGCTAGCAAAAAGTAGAAAGGAAAATTAAAATGTTTTCATCAAAAGAGAACTTTAAAAAGGAATTTAGACGTCGTATTGTTGAAAAATACGGTCGTGATGTCAAGGATTGTCACATAACTGAATGTTATGACATTCTTGGAACAATGGTTAGAGATTACGCAAATATTAATACAAAAGATTGTAAGGAATTAGTTGTTAAAAACGGAACTAAACAATTAATTTATTTTTCAATGGAATTCTTAATTGGTCGTTTATTAACATCAAATTTAGTTAATTTAGGAATCTTTAATGTTGTTCAAGATGGCTTAAACGACTTAGGTATCGATTTAAACGATGTCGAAGAACAAGAAAGTGATGCTGGCTTAGGCAATGGTGGCTTAGGTAGATTAGCTGCATGTTTCTTAGACTCACTTGCTTCTTTAGGCTTGGTTGGTCACGGTAACTGCATACGCTATGACTATGGTTTCTTCCGTCAAAAAATTAAAGATGGAAAACAAGAAGAAGTTCCAGATCAATGGTTATTAAATGGTAACGCTTGGGAAATTAGAAAGCCTAAGCACGCTGTTGAAGTAAAATTCTATGGTAATGCTGAAACATATCAAGATGAAAATGGTTATGTTAGAAGTCGTACAGTTAACGCTTTAACAGTTTTAGCTATTCCTTATGATATTCCAGTCATCGGTTATAGAAATGGTGTAACAAATACACTTAGACTTTGGTATGCTGAACCAAGTGATGAAAATTTACCATCAAACCAAGACTTTACAGGCTATCTCCAATTCGTTAGAGATTTAACTCACGGCTTATATCCAGATGATTCAACCGAACAAGGAAGACTTTTAAGATTGCGTCAACAATATTTCTTAGTATCTGCTGGTATGCAATCTATGTTAAGAGCTCACTATAGACACTATAAGACATTCAAAAATCTTCCAGAACACTATGTCTTCCAACTTAACGATACACACCCAATCATGGCTATTCCAGAACTTATGAGACTCCTTATGGATGAACATAACTTCGGTTGGGATGAAGCTTTTGAAATATGTTCGAAGTGCTTTGCCTTTACTAACCACACAGTCATGGCTGAAGCTTTAGAAAAATGGCCATGCCACTATATTGCTAACCTATTCCCACGTATCTATATGATCATCGAAGAGATTAACAGAAGAATGATTATTAAGATGAGAAATGAAAACCTTCCAGAAAACGTTATTAAAAACTCCTTAATTATCAAAGATGGAAATGTTCATATGTGCCAAATGGCTATTCACGTTTGTTTCTCAGTAAACGGTGTTGCTAACTTGCACACTGAAATTTTAAAAGCTGATACATTTAAAGAATTATATTCAATCTATCCAGAAAAATTTAATAACAAGACTAATGGTATTACACACAGACGTTGGTTCTTAGCTTCTAACCCTGAATTATCAGGATTAGTAACATCTTTAATCGGTGATGGTTGGATTAAAAAACCTGATGAACTTCAAAAACTTGCTAAATATCAAGACGATGAAGAAGTTTTAAAGAAGATTATTGAAATCAAACATCACAACAAAGAGAGATTAGCAGCTTTAATCAAGAAAGAAACAGGTATTGAAGTCGATACAAACTCTATTTTTGATACTCAAATTAAGAGATTACACGCTTATAAGAGACAACTTATGAATGTCTTTAGAATCATTCACTTATATAAGCGTATGAAAGCTGACAAGAACTTTAGAATAACGCCTCATACATATATCTTTGGAGCTAAAGCTGCTCCAAGCTACGTTTATGCTAAAAAGATTATCGAACTTATTTTAGCTGTTGCTGATACAGTCAATAACGATCCAGAAATTTCAAAATATATGAAGGTAGTCTTTATTCCAAACTATGGAGTAAGTAAAGCTGAAGTAATTATTCCTGCTTCTGATGTTTCTGAACAAATCTCTACAGCTGGTAAGGAAGCTTCTGGTACATCTAACATGAAGTTTATGATTAATGGAGCTTTAACATTAGGAACTCTCGATGGAGCTAACGTTGAAATCGATCAATTAGTCGGTTCAGAAAACGATGTTATCTTTGGTAAACACGCTGATGAACTCGATGAAATTAGATATAACAACTCTTATAATCCATGGGATATTTATAACTCAGATATTAGAGTTAAAGTTGTCTTAGACTCTTTAGTCGACGGTACTTTCTCACCAAATAACGAAAAGTTCAGAATGATTTTCGATGAAGTTATGTATCACGGTGATGAATACTTCATTCTCCTTGACTTTGCAAGTTATCTTGAAGCAAGCAAGAAGATTGAATCGTTATATGCAGATCAAATGTCATGGGCTAAGAAGTGTTTAATTAACATTTCTAAAGCTGGTTTCTTCTCATCAGATAGAACTATTAGCGAATACAATCGCGATATATGGCATCTTCAAAAGATTAAGTAAATATGATTTACGACATCGGTGAACTTATACCATTACAAAAAGCTCTCGATGAAGACATTGCTAGTAGGCATAATTTAAGTTATGCGTCTACTAGCAATCGTCGTTTATTGGCACTTTTTGTTGAAATCGGGGAGTTTGCAAATTCGACGAGAACTTTTAAATTTTGGTCGACAAAAGGGCCAGAAATAAGAGAAAGAGTATTAGATGAAGCTGCTGATTGCTTACATTTTTTCTTAAGCAAGTTTATAGAAAACAATGTTGAAAAATGCATTTTTGATATTAATCCTAAAGATGCTGATGAAATTGAGTTGACAGATTTATTTTTAAATATATATTCGAATCTTAGCGAATTTGGTAAATTAAACGATAACAAGTACTTATTAGAGGCTTTTTCTAGCTATCTACAAGTAGTAAGAAAGTTAGGATTTAGCAATGTAGATTTAGTTTATGGATATAAACTTAAACTAAAAGTTAACTATAATAGACAAAAAACAAATTATTGAGGTGTTTATTTATGGAATATAACTTTGATGAAGAAATAGCGTTTTTAACTGATATTACTTTAGCAAAAGGCGTATCAGGAAGAGAAAAAGAGGTGGCTAAAACTTTTATAAAGTATGCCGAACCATATGCTGATGAAATTAAACGAGATGCTTTAGGTAACGTAATAGCTTATCACTATGGTAAACCAAATGGACCAGTGGTCATGATGTGTGGCCATATGGATGAGGTAGGCTTTTTTGTTAAGTCTATAGAAGATAACGGGTTAATTAGACTTCATCCAATTGGTGGTTGGTGGCCACTTTGTTTGCCAAGCGATTTATTTGTAGTTACAAATAAAGAAGGCAAAGAATTTTTGGGTGTTATCGGCGCTAGAGCTCCTCATGGTGTTCTTCAAGAACAAAGAAAAAATGTTATTCCACTTGAAAATCTTTACTTAGATTTAGGTGTTAAAGATAAAAAGATGGTTGATGACTTGAAAATTAAAGTTGGTGATATGGTTACACCTAAAGTTGATTTCCACGTTATGAACGACGGCAAAACTTTAATGAGCAAAGCTTTTGACGATAGAATCGGAGCTGCAATAGCTTTAAGAGTTTTAAAAAATCTTAAAGGAGTTGAAACTGAATGTACATATGTTTGTGTTGGAACAACTCAAGAAGAAGTTGGACTACGTGGTGCTAAGACAAGCGCTTATGGTGTTGAACCAGATATAAGTTTTGCTACTGATGTTTCACTTTCTCACGACACTCCAGATGTTTTAGATGGAGGCGATAGTAAACTTGGTGCTGGTGTAGCTATGACTTTATGTGATGCCGGTATATTATCTCATCCAGGTTTAGTCAACTATTTAAAAGAAACAGCTCAAAGACTTGATATTCCTTATACAAACGATTTCATGGCAGCAGGATCAACTGATGCTGGCACTATTCACAAAACAAGAGAAGGAGTTATGACAATGACAGTCTCCTTAGCTTGTAGATATTATCATTCTCCATACTCTATGATTAACTATGATGATTATATAAACGCTTGCAAACTTATGACTGAAGCTATTAAGAATGTTGATCGTAAAGTAGTCAATAAAATTAGAGAAGCAAAGTATTAATAAGCGCAATTAAGAAATAAAAATATTTCTTAATGTCCTTTTTTAGTTTGAATAAATAAAGAATAAATTTTAAGTATATATTGAATAAAAAAAGCATAAAATATTAATAAATATTTAAGAATTGTAGTAAAAAACTACAAAATCAGAAAGAATATTGAGTTTTTAGTAAGAAAAAATCGATATTAATGTTTTAATTTCAATGTTCCATTAACTTATGATGAAAGTTGGAATTAGATAATGGAAAAGTTTAATTCAATTAGATGCGGAGAAAACTATATTATTTTACTTAATATGTTAAAAGAGTATAATTCGACAAATAAGTAATAATAAAACACATTTTTGGAAATTTTTAGGCTACGTGCTATAATAGCATAAGCTTTTATATGCAAATAAAGGAGTAATCTATGAACGATGAAGACTATATTTTAAAAGTAGATCACCTAAATAAAAAATATGGCGATAAAATAGTTTTAAAAGATTTGTCTTTTAACGTTAAAAAAGGTGAAATATTTGGTTTTATTGGGAGCAATGGTACTGGCAAAAGTACAACTATTAAATGTTTAACAAATATTGTTAATTATGATAGTGGAGATATTATCATAAACGGATTTTCTTTAGATAAAAATCCTATAGACGCTAAAAAGTCTTTTGGTTTAATTATGGAAGAACCATGTGTATATGAAGATATGAGTGGAAAAGAATTCGTTTCTTTCACAGCTTCGATTTATGGCGTAAATAAAGAGACTTTTGAAACTAGATATGAAGAGCTAGTTTCAAAGTTTGATATGAAAAACGATATGAATAAACTTATAAAGTTTTATTCTCATGGTATGAAACAAAAAGTTGCCATGATTGCTTCACTTATTCACGAACCAAAGCTTTGGATTCTAGATGAACCTTTGACTGGGTTAGATATTATAACTGTCAAAGAGTTGATAGATTATATGAAAGATTATAGAGAAAAAGGAAACTCTATATTTTTAACGTCTCACAATATAGATATAGTTGAAAAAATATGCGATAGAGTAGTTTTTATTCATAAAGGAAAAATACTAAATACATACGATTTACATTCTGATTTGAAAAAAGGATTTAGTCTTTCAGATGAATTCTTTAAACTAGTTAAGGAAAATAGCGATGATTAAGTTACTTTTAAAAAAAGAATGGTCAATATTTAAACATAAAAAGCTAAACGATAATATTGTTAGTTTTATAATAAATGCAATTATTAGCTTAGCTATTTTTGTTGTTATCATATATATATTTAACGCTTTAAATGCTAGATTTGTAAACTATGGAGTAAGCGATAAGTTATTAGCCTTCACTTTAGGAGCAATTGGTTTTTTTGAAAGCTTAGTGATGATAAAAAGGATTGATAAAAATATTTACGATATAAAAGATATGGAACTAGTGTTTTCATCACCTATTTCAATGAAAGACTTAGTAATTTCCAAATATATTGCGTTATATATTAAAGAGCTAGTTTCTTTATCGCCATTATTTATAGCTGTAATAATTAGTTTTGGCTTAAAAACAGCTTTTACATTTAGCTTAATTCTTGGCTTATTTTTAACTATATTTTTTGAGCCGATATGGATAATTTTCTTTGCAACTATCTTATCTTTTCCAGCACATTATTTGTTTGAATTTTTAAAAAATCATTCCATAGTTCAAGTAATCTTATCTGTTGTTTTAGTGTCGATATTTTCTTTAGCTTATTATTACGTTTTAAAAGTTTTTATTGACCTTATAAGTGAAGGAAGACTAAATTATCTTTTCAGTGATTCAAATATGGAAATTTTAAGTGTTATTAATAATGTTTTAATCCCATCAATCTTCTTAAAAAATATATTGACTGGTGAAAACTTACTAGTTTCTAGTACTGTTATTATTTTTGGAAGTATTTTATTGTTAACTATAAGCGTTTTAGCTTTGTTATTTTATTATAGTTGGATTAAAGATCACTCATTAACTTTAAATTTGAAAAGAAAAGAAAAGAGAGCAAAAGTATATAACTTTAAAATTGCTCAACTAAAGAAAGAATTTATAGTTATGTTTAGAAATTCAAATAATTCTTTCTTATATTGCACTTTGTTGCTATCGTTAAGCTTTATTTGTTTAGCTATATGTTTAGCTTTAAAAGAACTCGTTATTAAACTACTAGGTTCAACATTTAGTTTTTATCCATTTGCGTTATTGATTGTTAGCGTCTTTGCTTGTGTTATTAATGGGATAGGTTCTAACACTATTTATAGTGAAAAAAAGAATATTGCCTTAATTAAAACTTCACCAATCGCATATAGAACACAAATAAATATAAAACTTTTGAGCTTAAGTATCATGTCTTTAATTTCTATAGCTTTAACTGCGTTAGCTTTATATGTTGGCAAAGTGTTAAACATTATCGAATCTCTTAGCTTATTTATTACAGTTTTATTCTTAGTGTTAGTAACGATAACTAGTATTTTATATTTAGATTTAAAAAGACCTACAAAAACTCTTAAAGCTGATTTTGTATTACTATTTGGAATCTTAGTACCTGGTATAACAAGCTTCTTATCGTTGATATTCTTTTATTATGTTGGAAAAAGTATTATGTTATATATTCCTTTGTTATTAACTGCTATTATTTTTGCAGCTTCTTTTATAGTTTTAGAATTAAATATATCTAAATTAGTAAATAAATTGGAGGTGAATTTATGAAGTATAAAGTAATAAGTTCATTATTGTTATTACCAATTTTATTAACATTAATAGTCTTTACTTCTAGCAAATCAATAAAGTTACCTACGGATACTAAGGCTGACAAAATAGTTTTAGAGCACGATAAACTTGAAGTAGTAAAGTTAGGTGAAAAATTAAAACTTAGCGCCTACGCAATTCCTAAAAACGTTTCAAATGCTCAGATAGAATTCTCAGTTAGTAATGAAGAGTACGCAAACATTGAAAGTATAGAAGACGAATACTATTTAATTCCTAAAAAAGAAGGTTATGTTAGAGTAAATGCTTATACTAGCGATAAACTTATTTATTCAAGTTTTGAGGCTTATATATACGAGGATAAAGGTTTAGGAGCTCAAGAAATATTAATATATGACGATAACTTTTCTTATAGTGGTATCGATAATAATTATGTTTATGGTCAATATAATTTGGATAAAAATGGAAATAAAGTATTAGCGACAAATGAACTACAAATAAAAGTAGTTGGATCAAAAAATCAAAATGTCGATATAGATGTTATAAAAGGAAATGCAAAAGTTAAAGATAGAAAGATAACTTTTATCAATGGTGAAGACGTAGTGATAAAAGTCAGTTCTATTACTAATAGTAATATCTCAAAAGAATATACTTTTAATGTCGTCCCTGACGGTGTTAACGTTTATAATTATGAAGATCTAATGATTTGTACTAATAAATCTGAATCTGGTGAAAAAGTAGTTTTAAGAACTAACTTTGAAAGCAAAGAAAACGCCTTACTAGATCCTAAGGATTTAAATAGTGCTACTTATTCAAATACAAATTTATTTGGTAGAGTTTTAAATAATAAATTAGAATTTGATTACGAGACAATAGAGTCTACATACGATACTACATATCAAGATAACTTAGCCAAATTTAATAATTTAAGCTCAGATGAATTAAAAAAGAGCAAAGAGTTAAAAGTTGGATTAGTCATAAAAAAAGATTTCTATGGTAACGGATTTACTATCAACATGCACGAAATGTGTTATCCAAGTGAAAGAATTGGGGGTGGTGCTCCGCTATTAGGTAAAAACGATTTATTTAGAGGTCCAATCTCTTTTGTGGAAGCTTTGGGTATGGCTAAAGTATCAGGGCAAGATAATATAGGAACACTAATAAAAGGTGATAATATAACATTGTCTAACGTTAATATAAAAAATTGTAGCAACGTTAAAGACTTAACATTCTTGGATTATGTAGGAACGACATTAGAAATAATGGGTAATAATGTAACAGTTAAAGATTCAATAATATCTAATGGAAGAACAGTAATAAGATCTTTTTCAAACGAAAACTTATTGATTGATAACTGCTTAGTTCAATTTGGAAGAGAATTTTTAATTAAAGCAGGTTCAAACTCAGTTATCAAGCCAACTCAAGATGTAGATTTAAGCAATATGAGTGATGAAGAAATAAATAACTTCTTAGCACCTGAGTTACCAATAGATGCAAACACTAAAAAAAGCATTTCAGATTCTTCTATAACTATAAACGATACTTATTTATATAAATCAGGATTATTTAGTATTGGTATTGACACTCATTTTGCTGGTCAACTCCTATATGATGCAACTACAACAAGCGTTGGAGCATATTTCCCAGAAGTAAAAAATATGGCAGGCACATCTTATGCTACTAATATGAAGATAACAGGAAATACAAAAATGTTTGACTGGAAAGATGTCAAAAGTCTTGATTCTTCGACATTAATTCAAGTTATTAGTAATGATTTAGATGTTAATAAGTACTTTAATTTACAAGAACTAGTTGAAAATTATGTAACTAAAGAAGATACATCATTTGCTATAAACGATAACGGTAAAACTTATGTACATAGTGGAATAGCAATGTATGGTGGCGGTAAAAACTACTCTGAAGTTGAAATAGAAGATGAATTATTACTTGACTTTAAGAATATAGATGCCTTAAGTCTAACAGGATTAATTACTTTAGCAGCTGGAACTGAACCATTTAGGTTTAAACTATATACAAGTCAGTCAACGCCAGTTACTATTAATGAAGTTCCGAATATTGACGATTTAAAAAATAATATAAAAAGTAATTAATTTTATCTCTACGCATATATAAATAACATGGAATTCCATAAATTTATTGAAATTCGTTCAAAAAAAGTATTTCTTTTTTACAATTAAATGTTGTAATTGGACAATTTTTGATTAAAATATAGGTATGTGGAAATTAATTCCATTAATGTAAGGAAAGGAAATTTTAAAATGAAAAAGAGATTAAAGAAAGGTTTTACCTTAGTTGAATTAGTCGTAGTTATTGCTATCATTGCAATTTTATCAGCTGTTTCAGTTGCTGGTTACTTCGGATTCCCAACAAATGCTAGAAAGACAGCTACAAAGCAAGAAGCAAAAGATATTGCTAACTTAATTTTAGTTGTTGCTGCTGATGAAGAAACAACAGGTGTTACAAATGATGGAACAAAAGTTACACTTACTTATACAGTAGCAGAAGGTTCAACAACAGATGCAGCTGAATTAGTCAAAGCTTTAGCTAATGCAGGTTGGACAATGCCAACAAATGCTACACTTGCAGAAACAGCTACAACAACAACAGATAAAGAAATCACAGAGTTGAAATATACTCATAATGGCTATGTTTGCACAATCAACGCCGCAACTGGTGCTGTTTCAAGTGCTACAGCTGCTTAATTAATTAAACTAGTTTCTCAAAAAGATAATATAAAGACTGTGGTGAAAAGCCACAGTTTTTTATTGCCATAAAATAACTAATCATGCTACGAATATAGATAAATTTATATAAAAGACGTTTTTATATCGTTTTACATGTCAAATTTGATCGAATTATATAAAAAATATCTATTATTAATTACTAAAGTAATTAAAATATATCACTGAATAATGTTTTAATGTTATAATTAAATCATGAATAAATATAAGTCACACAAAAGATTTAAACTTGGTTTTACTTTAGTAGAATTAGTTGTTACTTTAGCACTTATTGCAATTGTTACTGGAATGACTTCTACTTTTTTATACATGTTTATAAAAATTAACAATAATATCGATACTTATAGAAAGACTTATCAAAATGCTAATTCAATAGCTTATATTCTTTCAACGTTTGTCGATCAAAAAAATGATGGCGGTTTAAGTGTTGGAAGTGAGAATAACTTGTTAAATTATACAGATGAAGAAAACACATATACACTTTATTATAATTCTGAAACCGATGAGCTTATTTATAACGATAAAAGTCTATATGCTTCTGAAGATAAAAGTTTAGAAATATCGATAACTTATCTTGAAAAATTTGAAGATAAACAATTAATTAAATTTGAAATTAGTTATGACAACAACAAAAGATCGATGTCTTTAATTAAGACTCTATACTGATGAAAGGAGAAAATATGGCAAAGACTGAAAATAACAATATTAGCTTATGTATTGAATATGTTGATACTTATTTGACTTGCTGTTTTAATTGCTTTTATTTAGATCAAAAATCAGGAGAAATAATTAAGACAAACAAATTTAAAGTTGAAGGTGGAGACATAGTTTCAACTTCAGCAATGGAAATAAGAAAGATTGCTGAAGAGATAAAAAAAGATGCAAACGAATTAGGAAAAACAATTGTTGGAAAAATTAATTATGTCGTTGCATCTAAAAGTGTTTTCTCATATTCAAACATTTTTCCAAAGATAAACAAGAAAAAGATAGTGCAATATTCTCGTAGAGATTTAGAAATGTCTTTCCCAGATTTTAAAAAGAAGAATGTGTATATTGAAAACTGGCATGAAGATGGAAATTTAGGAACATGTATTTTAACTACTTTGTTGCCTATTACTGTTTTTGAAAGACTTGATTTGTTGTCACGTGAAATTGGTTTGAAAATGGGAAATGTCACAACATCAAGCGTTTGTTTAAACGAAAGATATAAACAAAACTATCCTGAAGAATTTGATTCTGGTGCTTTAATTGACATTGAAGCTGACTATACAGTTATAAGCTTGATTGTAAATAAAGTTATGGTTGATTCAGTTTTTATCAATGAAGGATTTGAATCTGTTTCAGAAGATGAAAACACATTTTGTGCTTTAGTAAAAAACAGATTAATCTCTGTTATTGCTAAACATGAATTCGGACTTGAAAAAGCTTCAATTTCTACAATAAAGATTACTTCTACAAACAACATCATTTCTAGCGCTCTTGAAAAGTATTTAGAGAGTACAACATCGTTTGTAGTTGGTTATACTCAAGCAAAGGAATTAGCTTATTGTAACTTTGATACTAAGAAAAGCTTTGCTAAATTTAAAAAAGAGTTTTTTAAAAAAGGCTTCACTTTAGTTGAAGTTGTAGTTTCGTTAGCATTATTTGCTATTCTTTCAGGTGTAGCTTTAGGCTGTATTGTACCTATGACTAATACTGTTAAGAATGCAGAGAGAAACTCAAATATAAGTAGAACAGTAAATGATATAACTGAAACTTTTAGGCTTTATCATGATAATTTTGCTACTTATTATTATGAAATAAATAATGTTACTGGAGATATCGTAAAAAATAAATTATTTTACGATAAAGATGTTAACGTTATTTCTAGTGAAGAAAATAGTTTTTATACACTTAACTATACATTGGACGGATCAACATTAACTATAGACAGTTTTGTTAAAACTGGAACTACAAAAAGTTTATTAAAAAGTGTAACAATACGAGGCTAAATATGAAAAAGAGAAGAAGAGAAGAAAAAGGAGCTGTATTAATTGCTACCATCGCTATTCTGGCATTTGTTGGTATTATGATGGGCTTTTTAGGTCAGCTTGTTTTGTATACTTCAAACTATTCTTCTTCTTTAAATAATGCTTATAAGGTTAAAAGAATTCTAACTAATGATTGTTATTTATTTGTTGAAAATATAGATTCATCAAAAACTATTGATGAAAATATCAGTACTATTTCAGGTTTGTTAGAAAATTCAGAATACGTTGATGAGTCTATGACTTATTACATCGATACGGATGTTAAAACTGGTGGTAATTTTTCTTTGACCTATAAAAGATATCAAGCAGATGTTGTATTTGTAATTAATGATTCAACTATAACTTTAAAAAGTTTAAGTATTAAGGGAGCAAAATAATGGATTTATTTATTCAAATATTTATCGGAGTTTTGTTCTTTGTTATCGGTATAGTATTTGCAAGTTTTTCTAATGTTTTGATTTATAGATTACCGTTAGAACAATCTATAGCTTATCCTGCTAGTCATTGTCCTCAATGTGGTGCTGAACTCAAGTGGTATGAAAATATACCGCTTTTCAGCTATATATTTTTAAAAGGTAAATGTGGTCATTGCCATCAAAAAATATCTCCGAGATATTTTATTGTTGAACTGTTAGGCGGTTTATTATCATTAGCTTGTTATTTAAAACTTGGTTTTGGTGTCGACTCAGTAATAGGAGCAATTAGTGCCATAATTTTAGTAGCTATCGCCTTTATCGATGCTGAACACAAAATTATTCCTTTATCGCTAAATATAACATTAGGTGTGTTAGCTACTCTTAAATTAGTATTAAATATTATTTTTACTCCAAACTATCCATGGGTTCATTATTTAATTGGCTTTGGAGTATTTGCTGTTTTATTCTTAGCTGTCTATTTTTTAGCAATATTATTTTATAAGCAAGAAGGTCTTGGCTTAGGAGATGTAATTCTTATGAGCATTTGTGGATTATATCTAAATTGGAGTGGAGCCTTTATTGTATTTTTAGCTTCATCTGTCATATGTGCAATTGTTATGATAATCTTAATAGCTATTAAAAAACTTAAGAGAAACGAAGAGTGGGGATTTGGTCCTTATATTGCAATTGCCTTTGTAATTATGATTTATTTCAGTAACGATTTGTTAAGTTATATACTTAGCTTTTTATCGTAGAAAGGAGAAAAGATGCCTTACTTTCAATATAAGAGTATAACCATTGATGGAATAAAAAAAGATGGTACCAAAGAAGCTTCGAGTTATGAAGATCTCAAGTGTATCTTAAAAGATAAAGGTGAATACTTATTAGAAGCAAATATAGCTAAAGAGAAAAGACGTTCAAACTTCTTAACTTCAACAAATAGAGTCTCTCCTAGAGCAGTTGCAAACTTTTGTCGTCAATTTTCTATTCTTTTAGATGCTGGTGTCAGCGTTGCTGATAGCTTGGATGTTTTAAGAAAGCAAAATTTCTCAACATATTTTAAAAACGTTATTTCTGATATATATGATTCAGTTTTAAAAGGCATGTTTATCTCTGATGCTATGAGAAAATATCCGAAAATATTTAAATCATTTGTTGTCAATATGGTTCATATCGGTGAATTATCAGGTGACTTAACTAAAGTACTTATCAAAGTGGCTGATTACTTAGAAAACGATCAGAAAATCAAGTCTAAAACTAAAAGTGCTATGGTTTATCCTTTATTTTTACTTGTAGTAGTCACAATTGTTACAGTAGTTTTGATGGTATTTGTCGTTCCTCAATTTGAAAAGATAATTCTTGAAAATGGCGGTAAAGTGCCTGGAATTACTAGAGTTGTTTTATCTATATCTCACTTCTTTACTGAATATTGGTTTATTTTAATACCTGCTATTATAGTTGTTATTATGCTGTTAGTCTTCTTCTTTACTCGCACTCAAAAAGGAAAGTATTGTCGAAACTTTTTAGCCATTCATCTTCCAATATTAAAAACAGTTACAATTGAAACTATTACAACGAGATTTACTACAGCTTTTTCAATTTTAATAGATTCAGGTATGCCTGTAATTGATTCTATGGAAGCTTTGATACCAATTCTTGATAATAAATTCTTTGAATCGAAGTTTGTCTATGCTATTGAGGATATTCGTCGAGGTAAAAGAATAGCTCCATCAATTGAAAAATGTGATATTTTTCCAAAGATGCTTATAGAAATGTTAGATGTTGGTGAAGAGTCATCAAGACTTTCTGAAGTCTGCGATACAGTCAGTAAATACTATTCAGCTCAATTAGCTAACTCCATTCAAAAGTTAAGTTCAATACTTGAACCTGTAGTTATAATTATCATGGGTGTATTAGTTGGAACAATTATACTAGCTGTATTCTTACCAATTATGGAAATGACAAATTCTATGGGAAATCTCGATAGTGATATTCCTGATTTAGATGTATAGGAGGTAAATATGAACCTTAATCAACAAATTGCTGAGTTCTTTGTACAAAAAGGACTTATAGATCCAGAATCAAAGAATAAGATTTTAGCTGAATCAGAAGCAAAGTCTATTAGCTTTTATACTAGCTTATTAAAAAATCAAGTAGTTGATGAAACTAAAGTATTTGAAGCTTTGTCAGAGTTCTATTCATTAGAATTTTATAACACGTCTGTTTATAATTTGAACGAAGAGATTATTTCAAAAATTCCAATGTCTTTTATTAAAGACAATAGAATGATCCCTTTTGCTATAGAAAATAATTCACTTGTCGTTTTAATTGATGAGCCATATAGAGTTGTCGATGTTGATGCTTTATCATACTTCTTTGATAAACCAATAGTAGTTAAACTTGTTACTACTTCAAGTATGAACGGCATGCTTGGTTATATTGATAATAGACGTAGAAGAGCTGATGCTATGTCAGCAATTTCAAACGAATTATCAGATGAAAAAAAGAATGTAAAAGTAACAATTGACGCATCACAATTAATCGATGCTCCTACAGTTAAATTAACAGATTCAATAATTAGAGAAGCAACATTGACAGGTGCTTCTGATATTCATATTGAACCATTTGATGGCTTAGTCAGAGTAAGGTTTAGATTGGATGGTAAATTGTTTAATAACACTCAATTACCTGCAGAATCATTTCCAGCTATTTTAGCTCGTTTTAAAATTATGGCTGACATGGATATTTCAGAACGTCGTATTCCTCAAGATGGTAAGATAACTATGGAAATAGATGGAAGAAAATATGATTACCGTGTTTCCACAGTTCCTATGGCTTTTGGAGAAAAGATAGTTATTCGTATATTTGATACCTTTGATAATCATTCAGATATATCTAAATTAGGCTTGGATGAAAGACAAGAAAAACTAGTAAGAAGAATGATTAGCTATCCACATGGTATTTTACTTTTGACAGGTCCAACAGGTTCAGGTAAAACAACATCTTTGTACTCATTCTTAAAGTCTTTGAATAAAGAAGATGTAAATATTACTACTATTGAAGATCCAATTGAAAATAACATTTCAGGAGTTAACCAAATCCAAGTTAATTCTAAAGTAAACATGACTTTTGCTGCTGCTTTAAGAGCAATTTTAAGACAAGACCCTAACATTATTATGATCGGTGAAATTAGAGATGAAGAAACAGCAGAAATCGCTGTAAAAGCCGCTATCACTGGTCACTTGGTTCTTTCGACTCTTCACACCAATAGCGCTCATGGAACTATTTCACGTTTAGTAGATATGGGTATACCTAAATACTTAGTTGCTGATGCTTTGATTGGTGCTATTTCTCAAAGATTAGTTAGAAAACTTTGTCCAAACTGCAAAAAGCCGCACATGACAACGCCTGAAGAAATGAAAGAACTAGGTTTGACTGAACCAGTTCAAATATATGAACCAGGATCTTGTGGCAATTGCAATAATACAGGTTATCATGGAAGAACAGGTGTCTTTGAAATATTAAACATGAATCCAACAATTAAAAAAGCTATTGAAATGCCTGAATTTTCCATGGAGACTATTTATGATGCTTGCGTTAGTAGTGGTATGATTCCACTTAAGGAAGCAGCAAAGAAATTAGTATTAGAAGGAGTAACATCATACTCTGAATATATAGCTTTATTAGACAATGATACGGAGATTAAATAATGAAAAATAAAAGTGTACTTTTAATATTGTTTTTGGCTGTGGCACCATTACTTTCAGCATGTAATTCTAAAACATCAGATCAATTACAGTTTTTAATTACATATAAGGCTGATGGAACTGAAGCTATAAAATACGGCTTGTTTTTTGATAAAGATGAAATAACTTCATCTAACTTTAATTTAAATTTAGAAAAAGTTGGCAAAGTAAAATATAGTACTTCAATATCTAACGGTAACTATTCAGTAAAAAATATTAATGCAACAGAGTTAGAAGTCGGAGACCTTTTAACAATTAGATTAGATAAAAAAGCTAAAATTTCTAAATTAAAAAGTTATGATTTCTTGAAAGACGCATCGAGTATTGTTGCTAGAAATGGCGCTCGTTCAAAAGGTTGGATTTTAAATTCTAAGGTTCATTATGGCGATGAAATATCTTATGGAGATTTTGCTTATAGTGAATTACCACTATTTGTTTCTAAAGATAGTAAGGTAATAGATCCAAATAGCTTGCAAGAAAAAGAAACTGGCTATGGTGGATATTATAAGTATGGTGATAAAGATCAATATAAATATATGTTCCCATTTGTTTTAGATGGTAATACTAGACAATAAAAAATAGGCATATTTGATGCTTTGGCGCATCATTTATGCCTTTTATCTTTCGTTAATTTTGTACCATTTTAAGACGTAAGCCAAATTTTCAAGCTTAACAGTATAAACTCCCTTGCTCATTATATTTAATAAATCGCTATTAGAAGTTTCTTGAAGCTGATTATATTTTTGTGATGCAGATATCATTACCTTCATAATAAACTTATTCATACCAGTAAGCTTTTCTAAGTTAAATCCACCTTGAACAGTGAAAAGAGGAGTTTTATCATTAACTTTACTCTTTTTTCTAACGACATCTTCATTATCACCAGTTGGAACCATACCAACACCGACGACAGCTTTGATATTAAACTTTTTATTAGCTTTTTTATAGCCTTGTACTTTAGCTGATTTAATCCAACCCATATAGATTATTTTGCTATCTTTAGGCAATTTTCTTTCAAGTGCTTCTTCTAGAGATAAAGCTTCTTTTTTTATTTGCTTTGAAAGCATGTTTGCATAGTCTTTTGTATGACCAGCGTTAGATGTATAAATAATATAGTCAATCATAAATATATTCCTTCAATATATAAAGTATAAAACATTTACCTAAATAATAATAATATATTTAAATTATTTTTTTAAATTACATATATGTTATAATTAATTTAAATTAAAGGAGAGAATGAAAAATGTCGTATTCAGCTGTATCTAGTGGCGTTAATATAGTCACAATAGAAAAAGATGGTAGCTTTAAAGCTATGGCTTGCGCCTGGGCTTCTATGGTCGATTTTGATAAAGTTGTTATGTTGATTGGTTCTCAATCAGAAACAGGAAGTGTTATAAAGAAAGGTGATATAATTGGTTTCTCAGCCCTTTCTTCTAATCAAGCTGATATAGCTGAGAAGATTGGAAGTGTCCATTCTAGTCGAGTAGATAAAAAGAGTATAGCTAGTTTTGAAAAACTTGATAAAGCCTATGTAGTTCAAGATGCTAGAACACAAAATGAATTAGAAGTAATTGATGTTTTACACTTAGAAGGAATTGAAGAAGATAACTTAGTTTATGCTAGAATAATCACTTATAAAGATGATAAAGATTTAGGATTTTATAGATATCCATAAAAACAAAATACAATATTAATAAAAGGAGATAATTCTTATGAAATGCCAAAAAAATAATAGTTTTAATTGTACTGTAATAGAAAATAGTAAGAAAACGAATACTTCAGTAGCGTTAAATTGGGAATATAATCCTTATAAAGTCGAAGAAGATATATTCTCTAAACCACTTAGTAAAAAAGAAAAAGAATATATAAAAAAATATAGCTTAGATTAATTATTTATAAACTATAAAGATTAAATTAAACAATGCATGGCAACTAGGAACACCTAGTTGCTTTTTTAGAGTTAAGATTTAATAAGTTTAAAAATAATGTTATGTAAAGCGTTTATTTTTTACTTATGTAAAAAATATTAGTAATAATTCATTATAAAAATCTAGATACTTTCGATTATATTAGAAACTTTTGCATAAAAGTAGAGAACTTTCGACTATACTAGAAACTTTTTAAATTATTTTTGATTTTATCGACTATAATCGATACTTTTTAGATGAAATATAGCAATAAAAAAGAACTGGCATAAACCAGTCCTTAATTAGCAACTTATAAAGATGGTGCTGGTGGTGGTGGTGGAAGTGGAATACTACTTGTGTCTTTGACACTAAGTTGTGGTTTTCCATCAGAATCCAAGGAAACTCTATATTCAGTAAAGAGTGAAGAGAAGACAATAACAAGATTGCCGTTATCGTCTAACTCGAATGTATATGAAGTAATTATGGATTCGAATCCAGAAGCTGAGGTAGTCTTTAAACCAACTGAGTAACTCAATTCAGAAGTAAAGGCACCAAGTTCATATGAATTTGTATCATCAGCAATTGTGAATGTTCCAAAGTACTTTGTGATATCAAATTCACGTTTTGTATAAGTTTCAACTGCATCGCCATCAGTGATAGTTAAGACGCCTTCTTTGGTGTACGAAGCTGTGTATGATCCAAATGTGAGTGTATTTGCATCTTCACCAGCTGTGTAACTTGTAACAGTGTAAGTTGTGCCTTTATATCTGACACTATCGTTTTGAATGGAAACTAAATCTGTTCCATCATTTAATTGATAGACACCAGCTGCTTCATGAATTTCTTCAACATAGTATTTGTTGCCGAAGAATTCAGCGTAGTTGTCATGAACATAAACAAAGACGTTGTAGTTTGTTTTTGGTTCAACAAAGGAGAAAGCAAGTACATCATTACCATAATAGAACATAGTATTGAATGAATATTCAGCTAATTCGTATTCGCCAGTAATGAAATTTCCATCACTATCTCTCTTAGAGGATGTGACAAATAAGTGACCATCAGCGGTTACTTTAATGTATTCAACACCTTGAGGACCATCATAACAATATGTTCCTACTAATTTAGAGTAATCTTCAATTCTTATGAAAGTTGAATCGACATTAGATGAAATATAATAGTCATCTGTAATTGAATATTGATAGACAGTTCCTAAAGAATCAACTGTTAAAATCTTAAATACTGTAGCATTTTCATCAATTTGAACAAATAAGACTAATCCTAAGCCATCAACGAAGTCTAATAAGAAGTTAACTGGTGTACTTGTGCCATCTTTTACTAAAGCGATAGTTCCAGCATCTAAGTCAACTGTATAGCTGACATTGATACCATCGTCAGTCCAACTACCATTGAAGGCTTTTAAGACTGTTTGGGTAGCAAATACTTGAGTATCATCACCATCTGTTAAGCAAATAACTCCATCTGCTAACATATAGATTGTGTATTTGCCAATTTGATAAATAACACATGAATTATCGGTATCATAAGTTAAGATAGCTGTGTCAATTAAATCTCCATCGAGATATAAAGCAGCATTTGAATCAATTGTAATTGTTGATTTAGAACCACCAATTAATGAAATGTATGTACCAGGGAGTTGACTATCAAATGCATCTTTATTGATTAAGAAGGAAGTTGTATTTCCGTAAACAGCTTTTAAGGCAACACTTGGATATTGAATTGATAAAGTAAGTTCAACCCCGTCAACAGTAGCAGAGAAAACTAATTTTTTATCGACAACTTTAAATTGTCCTGTAACAGCTGCATCATCACCGATTTTAACTGTTTTGTTTTCACCATCAAATGTTAGTATTTTTCCGTTATAATACCACTCACCGTTTAATGATTCGTAATCAGCAGCAACTAATGTATCAGCTGTATCACCTAAAACAAGATCGAAGCCACCAATGAATGGAGCAACATAACCTTCTTTGTCGCCAGAAGTAAGCTTGAATCTCCAACCGTGATCGTTGTAGAGTTCGAATGAATATTCTACTGAATTAATAACGATTTTTTTGTTCTCTTTATCGACTGTAATAGTAGAAGATCCGTTTTGACCAAGCCATTCACCAGCATAGTAAGAAACAGCTGGGTAGAAGAATTCCATACCCCAATCGGTATCAAATAAACAAATATCGAATGTTGTATCTTCGGTTGGTTTTGCAGCGTAATATGTGCCAAATTCTTCAGATTCTTGTGTATATAAAGTAAATGTTTTTACATATGTATCGATATCTGAATAAGCAAAATATGGTTCAGCATAGTAATCTAATGATCCTGAAGAAGTAATGAATTTAGCTTTATAAACTAAATAGTCATCGACATATTCGTCAGATACGACTATAGAGTAGTATCCTGAATCCCAAGCGCCGACAAATTCTTCAAACAAAGGAGTGAATTCTTGAACGTCTTCCCAAGTTGTTGTACCACTTTGATATTGAAGATGTAAGAATGATTCGGCTTCGTGTGGTACGAAAGCTCTATAAAGCAAATCAGATGATTCATCTTTAAGAAGAACGACTTTTGTTGAATAGTCGCCTTCAAAACTCTTACTTGTAAATGTTTCACTTACAATATCAGTAACGACAAGTGGAGTTTCAACTCCATTTTGAACTAAGACAGAATTATCTGTATCAATTTTTAAAACTGTGTTTGCATCGTTAAATGTTCCATAGACTTCTCCAAATTCTTCTTTTTCAAAGTGCTTAGCTGGAGCAAGTGAAGAACTGCTACTACTACTTGATGAGCTAGAAGAAGTTGAGTCACCTTTAGATGAGCTAATTGGAGAGGAAGAAATAACGCCGCCTGTTGATGTGCTTACTGGAGATGTTGGTGTGGATGTACTTGAAGATGTACCACTACCAGTATTACAACCAGTTAAAGCAGCAATGACAGGGAGTAACACAAAAAGTTTAGATTTTTTCATATATCTCTCTTTCTATCGAATTCTGATCAATTATAAAATTCGAATTTAATTTGCATTAAATATACAACAATAATTGATTATATGCAATAAAAATTTAAATGTTTTTTCAAGCTTAATTAAAAGTTACAATTTCGTTACATTTTGTTATGTAATATATTTATCTTTGCATTAATATAAATTAACATTTATACTTTATGTGAAGGAAGGAAAATATATTACTTTTATGAACTCGGAAGTGAAAACTTATAATGTCATAGCTCCTTTTATTTTACATAAGAGAATATTGACTTTAAAAAATTCAAATATAAACATTAAGCTTTTTACCAAAGAATCTTTCTTTGAATTATTTTTAGGCTCGGTTGATAAATTGGATGTTTTAAACATATCTAAGCACGAAAATATTAGTTATAGTGAAAGTGCAATATATGCAGCTTATATGCCTTATATTAAAGATAATCCAACCCATGAAAAAACAAAAAAAATTAAACATATAAAAGATAATAATCCGCTAAGAATAAATTTTATAGCTCAAAAAACTTTTAGAAAGTACGAAACATATATATACGGATATAATCCAGAAGATGATAGAAATTTATACGAAGTTTTAAATCATTTTAAACTTAATAGTATTACAAAAGATTATTCATTTAACTTGCCTAAAATACCATATTATGAATACAGTGATGCTAGAATTGAAATTGGTGAAGCATTTAATAGAATAGCTTCATTAATCGATGATGGTGTAGAAGAAAAAGATATATCAATTATTTGTTCTGAGACATATTTAGTATTATTTAACCTGTATGCCCACCTTTTTAATATTAAGCTAAATTATAATAATCCAAATTTATTTCAAAATATCGATAGTGTTAAACTTTACACTGAATGCTTAGAAGGTAAAGAAATAAAAGATGAAAATTATAGCAATGAATACTCTCCATATATAGAAGCTATTAACGCTTTAAAAGAAAAAGGTTATTCCTATGACAACATTGCAGAATTTATAAAAAAGTCTTTAAAATCATCTAAATTAGACAGAGAAAATAACGGTATAAAAGTATATACATCAATTAATACAGCTAATCCAAATAAGTATTTATTTGTCGTTGGTTTTAGTGACGAAATTTTATCTTCTAAAAAAGATAACGAGTATTTAAGTGATATTGAAAAAGTTGATGATACTGTTTTGCAAGCAAGTTATGAAGTATCTAATAATAAAAAGCAATTTTTTAAAATATTGCTTAGCGAAACAAAATCAGCTATTTTTTCTTACTCTGATAAAAATTCAATTAACGATTCAAAAAAGATAGATAATTTAAGTGAGTATAACGTAATTGAAATGGGAAAAGATATCCTTTCAACTAAAAGATATTCTCTTAAGTTTGATCGTTTGATTTTGGACTTATTTAAAGACGATGAAGGAAAATATGGATTAGTCAGTTCATTAAGCCAATATCTAGATAAAAAAATAGGCTCTGATTATGATACATACGAACCTAATTATAAGTCTGACAAAAATATAGTAACTGAGGATCAAATAAAATTATCAAATACAAGCTCTACTCTTTACAACAAGTGCCCATTGGCTTATTTTTTCAAATATTATTTAAAAGTTAAAGATGATTCAAATTCTTATGTCTTTGATTTGGGCAATATTGCACATAAAGGTATTGAAGATAATGTAATTATTGATGATTCAAATCTTGAACAATTCACTAATGACTACCAGTTTAATTATAAGGAATTATTTTATTTGAAAAAGATGTTGAAATCAAATAAAGAAATGAGAAAAAATTTAAGCGAGTTTATTGCAAACTTTAAACCAGATTTTATTGAAGAACATGAAAAGAAGTTGGAAAGTAAAATAGACGACAATACAAAATTAGAAGGAAAATTTGATTTAATACTAGCCAGTGATAAAGAGTATTTTGTAATGGATTTTAAATCAAGCCCAAAAGATTATAAAGAAGTTTTAAATTACTTTGGTTTTGATAACCAACTTCAAATATATTTGTACCTGTTTAGTCAGCAAAACGAGGAATTAATTCCAATGGGTGCTGTTTATGCTCCTTTGTTTTCAAAGTCTTTAAAAAGTAAAAACGGAAAAGAATTTATTTATTCTGGATATGTTGTAAGTAAAGAATTGTTGACAGATATAGTTGGAGAAAACGAATTTAAAAAATACTTTAAGGGAACTAAAGCGCAAAGAGATTTTAATACTCTAAAAAAAGATCAAGAACACCTTGTTAAACTTTTAAAAAATACAAGTTCAAATATAAGAAAAGGAATTTTTAAGTTTACTCCAATTAGATGTAAAGATACTAAAGATTTAAATTCATGTAAAAATTGCACATATAAGGACATGTGTTTTTATCAATCGAAAGATTTGATATTTGTTGATCTTCCAGATGAACTAAAGAAATCTAAAAAAGATAATTTATTAGAAATTGATGACGGAGGTAATGACTAATGGGCTATACACAAGCGCAACAAAAAGCAATAAATGCAAGAGGTCATAACTACGTCGTTTCAGCAGGAGCTGGTTCAGGTAAAACAACAGTTTTATCTGAAAGAGTTTTAAAGTTGTTAAATGATGGTGTCAAAATTAATAGAATGTTAATTCTTACTTTTACAAATAATGCTGCGGCCAATATGAAAGAAAGAATTAAGAAAATGATGAAAAAGGAGCCTAAATTCCAAGATCAAATAAAACTTGTTGATGGCGCTGATATATCAACTTTTGATGCCTACAATCAAAAGTTAGTTAGAAAATATCGTGCTTATTTGGGCATAGAATCTGACTTTTCTATCGCTGAAGGATCTTATATTGCTGCTATAAAGAGAAAAATTATCGAAGAAATATTCGAAGAAAAATACGCATTAAATGATTCTGATTTCTTAGAGTTGTTAGATAGATATACAGTAGGCGATGACGAGTCTATAAAGAACTTGATTATCAGTATATATGATGCTATATCAAAAACAATTGATCCATTTGCGTCTTTAGAAAAAGCTAAAGAATTAGCTAAAAATAAGAGTTCAGTTGAAAATGCTTATAAAGAAGTATTTAATGAATTATCTATGTATGCAACAAAATGGAAAGAAGAATTAAAGAATAATGTTTACACTTCTTTAAAAGCACCTGAATATGTTGAAAAAGCTATAAACTTTATCGATACTTTTGTCTTTGCACAAGATTATGATGAGTTTAGAAAAAATTTCTTGATCTCAGTAAATGCTAATCTAAAACCTAAAATAAATGCTAAATGCGATGAATCAGAAAAGATATTTTTTAATATTTTAATAGAAAACTATTATAAAAAAATAAAAAAAATATGCGATTCTATACCAGATATCAATACTTATATAAATGTTTTTGATGATGAGCAAAAATATAAGTTGATTATTTTAAACTTAGCTGCTGAACTAAAAAATCGTTTAGATAACTATAAAAAAATTAATTCATATTTTGAATTTGATGATATTGCACTGATGGTTTTGAGTTTATTTAGAAATTATCCAGATATCGCTTTAGAAGTAAAAAATAGTTACGATGAAATAATGGTTGACGAATATCAGGATAACTCTGATTTACAAGAATCTATCATTAATACATTAGAAAAAGACAATTTGTTTTTAGTTGGTGATGTTAAACAATCAATTTATTTATTTAGAAACGCTAACCCAACTTTATTCATAAAAAGATATGAAGCATACAAAAATAACAATGGCGGAATAGCAATTGATATGAATGAGAATTTCCGTTCTTCTCCATGTGTAATAGATAGTGTTAATAATATTTTTAGCGACATTATGACTTTAGATTTTGGTGGAGCAGATTACGTTAAAGATCATATTATTATTTCTTCTAATCCAATATATAAAAATATAAGTGGTTTGAAAAATAGAACATTGAATTATAATTGTGAGTTGAGCAGTCAAAAGCCAGAAATAGAAGCTACAATTATTGCTAAAAATATTGTAAGTAGAATTAATTCAAACGAACAAATAGAAAATAGAAATATCAAATATAGCGATTTTGCTGTTATCATGGATAGAGGAAATGATTTTGATACTTATGTTGAAGTTTTTAACAAATACGGAATACCTATTTATGTCGACAATGACCAAGATGTTTTTAACTTTTCAGTTATTGATGTAATAATTAATTTGTTTGTTTTATATAACGAGATTAAAAATAAAACCATTGGTTCCAATAAGTTTAAACATTCATTAGTAAGCGTCGCACGTTCTTTCTTATTCTCAACAAGAGATGATGTTATTTACGATGCGTTCAAGAAAGGAAGATACTCTGATTTAGAAGCTTATAATAAAGTGTTAGAAATTGTAGAATCTACAAAAGAATTAACAGTATATGAAATATATTTGAAATTTATAATCGATTTAGATATAACAAGTAAAATAGGTACTTTAGCTAATCCAAGCGATAGCCTTACAATTTTAGAAATGTATTCTAACATTGTAAAAGGTCTTTCAAATATAGGTATTTCTATCGATGATTTTATTGATTATTTGGATGTAGTTAAATCTAATGGAATAAAGTTAAAGATGAAATTTAATAACGATTCGAGTAACGCTGTTAAACTTCTAAATATTCATAAATCTAAGGGCTTAGAGTATAACTTTTGTTATTTTCCAGGAATATATAGGGAATATCCAGAAAAAGATAGCAAACAACAATTCTTATTTTCAAAAAAATATGGTATTGCACTACCTTTAGTAGACGATGAAAGCAAAGAATCAATTTTTAAATATTTAATTGATAAAAGTATTATTTTCGAAGGTAGATCAGAAAGAATTAGAACTTTATATGTCGCTTTAACTAGACCAAAATATTCATATGATTTCGTAGTTTGTAATAATGATATTAAAATTAAACCAAATATTAAAGAAGTCAAAAAATCTATAGATGTTTTAAACGTTCATTCTAATTTACTAAGTTTTGTCAAAGTTGAAGACGATATAGATATTGAAAATTCAAAAAAGCTTGTTAAAGAAGAATATAAAGACTTTGGATTTGAATATAAGACATTAGATGTTAAAAATGTTGAAAAAGAAAAAGTTAGAGCAAGCAAAAAGGGTAAAATTACAATTGACAAAGGTGTAATGGAATTTGGTACATTTGTTCACTCAATTGCCGAAAATATTGATTTTGCAAATCCAGATTATTCATATATCAAAAATGAAAAACTTAAAGAAGTTGCCCAAAACCTTGTAAAAAATATAACAAGTTTAGGTTGCTTAGAAGGAATGTGTTATCATGAATATAGCTTCTATCTTGAAGAAACTGATACTTTAGGATCAATCGACTTGCTTATAGTTTTAAAAGATAGAGCTATAATTGTCGACTATAAGTTAAAGAATATCTCTGATGAGGCATATGTAAATCAGTTAAGAGTATATTCTAATGCAGTAGAAAAAATATTTAGCTTAAAATCAGAGTGTTATCTATATTCTTTGTATGATGGAATTTTACAAAAGATTAATGTGGAGGATAAGAAATAATTATGATCGATGACAGAAAATTAAAAGAAGTTGATTATGAATTAGCTAAAGCTATTGAAGATGAAACAAGACGTCAGCAAGAGCATATAGAATTAATAGCAAGTGAAAACTACGTATCTAAGGCTGTTTTAGAAGCTCAAGGTTCAATTATGACTAACAAGTATGCTGAAGGCTATCCAGGCCATAGATATTATGGTGGATGTGAATATGTCGATGTAGCTGAAAACCTTGCTAGGGATAGATTAAAAAAGTTATTTTCGGTTGCCTATGTTAACGTGCAACCTCATTCTGGTTCAGAAGCAAACTTAGCTGTTTATAGAGCACTTTTAAACCCTGGTGATAAAGTTTTAGGAATGTCTTTAGATCACGGTGGTCACTTAACTCATGGAAGTCCACTTTCGTTTAGCGGTCAAGACTATGAATGTCACTTTTATGGTTTAGATGAAAAAACAGAGATGATTGATTATGATGAAGTAAGAAAAATCGCTCTTGAAATTAAGCCTAAAATGATAATTGCTGGTGCTTCAGCCTATCCTAGAAAAATTGACTTTAAAAAATTTAGAGAAATAGCTGATGAAGTCGGTGCATATTTATTTGTAGATATGGCGCATATTGCTGGCTTAGTTGCTGCAGGATTACATCAAAATCCAGTACCTTATGCTCACGTTGTGTCATCAACGACACATAAAACTCTTAGAGGTCCACGAGGTGGGGTTATTTTAACAAACGATTTAGAATTAGGAAAAAGAATAGATAAGATAGTTTTCCCAGGAGTTCAAGGTGGCCCACTTATGCATGTTATAGCTGCTAAAGCTATTGCGTTTTATGAAGCCTTACAACCTGAGTTTATAACTTATCAAAAACAAGTTATTGCTAATGCTAAAGCTTTAGCTAATAGACTTATTGAATTAGGTTATCACGTTATTTCTAACGGAACAGATAACCACCTTATGCTTGTTGATGTTAAAAGCAAAACAAAACTAACGGGTAAGCAAGCTGAGAATATATTGCATAGCGTCAATATAACAGTTAATAAGAACTCTATTCCAAACGATAAAGAAAAGCCATTTATTACTTCTGGAATAAGATTAGGATCTCCAGCGTGTACTACTCGTGGATTTAAAGAAGATGATATGATATTAGTAGCTGATTTAATTGATAAGGCATTATCAGATCAATCGGAAAATAATTTAAAAGAAATTAAAGAGAAAGCATTAGAACTTACTAATAAATATCCACTACCTTATTAGTTTAAATTGCAAAAAAGGTGTGATTTACTGCAAAAGTAGCAAACACATCTTTTTTTGTGATAGATTTATTAACATGAAAGGGGTATCAATGCGTACTTATAAATTTTTAACAACCTTCATAGCTTTGTTTATGTTAGCAAGTTGTGATGTAAATATTATTGTTAGCTCATCAACATCACATGATAGTTCAAATGTGAGTTCTTCAATAACTGATAGCGAAGGGTATGTCATTACGCCAGATGACTATTTTACAAATAAGCATTATATTGAAGATGAAAATAAAATGACTAGCTATGTAAAAATTCCTTCAATGCCAGATAACTATCAAGAGTATAAAGGATTTAAAGCTTATGTTAGTGGGACAAAATTACCTTTATATAATGTTAAAGTTAATAGAAATCACTATTTTTCTCCTAATAACTATAATAGGGCAGATTCAGCTGTTGGAATTATTAAACTTGAAGGTAAGACCACAGTTCAAGTGCAATGTCCATTTAAAATTTCAACAATTTCAATAAAACCTGTTGCTGCAAATATTAAAGCTACCATAGATAATGTATATAACGTTGCGTCGTTTGAAGTGTCAAGTTCAGGGCAATATACAGTTGAAATTAATGGATCAACTGAATATGTTTTGCATCTATTTGTCGATGGGACAGAAGACGACTATAGTTCTTATAAAACTAATGCTATATATTTTGGAAAAGGCATTCACACTAAAGACAATAGCAATTATATAAATGATAATAATGAAATAGTATTGTCGTCCAATCAAACTTTATTTATTGATTATGGTGCAGTTGTAAGAGCTAAAATTGTCTCATATAACTCTACTAATGTTAAAGTTGTCGGTGGAGGAATAATAGATGGTTCTATTTTTGATCGTGATGCAAATGCTAATACAAGAGCAATACCTTTTGACTTTAGCTTTTGTAGCAACATCACTTTAAAAGGAATTACTTTCTTAGATCCTGCTGGTTGGTGCCTTAACATTTATTTTTGCGATACTGTTACTGTTAACAACGTTAAAATAATTACATCGAGAGCAAATGGTGATGGTATATCTTTACAATCAGTTAAAAATGCATATGTTGATAGATGTTTTGTAAGAACTTTTGATGACTCCATTGTAGTTAAGAATTATCCAAAATGGTCAAATAGAAATGAAGAAGGTACTACAAAAAATATCAACGTTTCAAATTGCTTGATATGGACAGATCTAGCTCAATCATTAGAAATAGGATATGAAACAGTCGGTGAAGTGATGGAAGATATAAAGTTTAAAAACATTACTGTCTTACATAACTTCCATAAACCAGTATTATCAATTCATAATTCTAACAATGCTAACGTTAAAAATGTTACGTATGAAAACATCACTGTTGATGATGCTTCTATGGGCAAAGGTGATGGATATAGTGCTGTTATCGAGTTTAATTCAAAGTATTCAAGTACATGGTCGAACGTCCAAAAAACAACTAAATTAGGCAGTGTAGATAATGTTAAAGTTACTAACTTGCTAGTTCGTGGTACAAGTACTACTTATCCAATAATTATTGAAGGCGACAAGGAAAGTAGATCTGGATATGAACAAACAGAGCACTATGTGTCTAATGTATATTTATTAGATATAAAATTTGGTAAAAAAACAATTAACGCTTTAAACACAAAAATTAATAAAAACGAATATACAAAAGGAATATATCTTTTAGAACCTAGCGGTGAAGAAATAACAGGCGCAAATCTTTATCGTAATTTAGATGATAGCCAATTGGCTAATTATGGTAAAAATGTAAGCGTTTCCTTAATTTAATAAAAAACTATTATGAAACGCCTTACATTTGCAGTAAATTCTACTATTCTTGCAGTTTTAAGGCGTTTCTTAGTTTGCATGATAAAAATATAATTTTGGTATAAGGAGGTAATTATGCTAAATAAATTCAAAAAAATATTGGCACTTCCAATCTTAGCTTGCATGCTTTTGACAGGTTGTAATAACAATAATTCAAACAACTCTTCGTCAAGTAGCTCGTCTACAAATAGCGGTGATAAGACTAACTACTATAACGCAGCTAATTTTGTTCAATCAGATAAGGAAGTTAATCAAACAAAATTGGTTACATATGATGGACCATCAATAATGACAACTTCGTCAAAAGTTGGCATTAGTGTTGAAGATCAAGAGCTATTCGTATATGAAACAAGAGTAAATCATGGAAGAGTATTTACTTACGAATATTCGCAAGATACAGCTCCAATGGCTATATTTGATTTCCAAGGTAAGGTAAAGGTTGAAATAGAAGTAAAAGATGGTACTTCAGTTACATCAGCTACTATCTCACCACTCGTCTATGGTATTAAACCTGAAATTAAGGATAATAAAATTTCCTTCGAGTTAGAATATCCAGATAACTACACAATAGAATATAACGATGATTATAAAACAGCAGTACATTTATTTGCTAATCCACTTGAAGAAGATCCAATAACAGAAGAAATGGCTAAAAACGATCCAAATATTATTTATTTTGGACCAGGTGTCTATAAGCCAGATGGTATCCCAGTTAAGAGTGGACAAACAGTATATATTGCAGGTGGAGCTGTCATATATGGGCAAATGATTCCAACTGAACTTAAAAACATTACGATCAGAGGACGTGGAATTATTTCTGGAGCTGTATATGATCGTCAAACACAAAACCAATTATATATTCCAATGGAAATTAGAGATTGTTCCAATGTCAAATTAGAAGGCATAACAATTCTTGACCCAGCTGGATGGACAGTTGCAGTTAAAAGTTCTGATCACGTAACTATCGATAATATTCACATTATTTCAGCACGTGCTAACTCAGATGGTATCTCAGTTCAATCTTCATCTAACGTCACAGTTCAAAATTGTTTCGTAAGAACATGGGATGACTCATTAGTCGTTAAAAATGTCGATAGAGAAAGTACTCACGATATTTTATTTGATAACAATACCGTTTGGACTGATTTAGCTCAATCTATGGAAGTTGGTTATGAAACATATGGACCAGAGATGGATAACATTACATTTAAAAATACAACAGTTGTCCATAACTTCCACAAGCCAGTAATCTCACTCCATAACTGCGATGATGCACATATCACTAACGTTCACTACGAAAACATCACAGTTGAAGATGGTCAAATGTTAGGCGATGTTCAAGATGATGGCGAAAATGATTTCTTCATTGACTTCACAATTGCTTATAACTCTGAATGGACAAAGTCAGAAGGTAAACGTGGTTCCGTTGAAAATGTTACAATCAAAAACGTCAATGTCTATAAGATGGCTTCAACAGTTGCTAGTAGAATGTTTGGTGAAGGTGAAGATAGTGCAATTAAAAACGTCACTATTTCAAACGTCGTTATCGAAGGTAAAAAAGTTAATAACGATACTGACTTAAAATTATCAAAAGGCAACTATGTTACAAACGTTAAATATTCAAATGATGCAGCTACAACAGGGGCAATAAAGACCTTACCTTATAAGATAGGTACATTAGCCAGTACTGTTGAAAAAACAAATCATAAAAATATTTCACAAGATGGTGTTATCGTTCCAGAAGATTATTACATCGATGGACTTTCTTACTTAGGATCAAAACAAGATCCAAAGAACTTTGTCGCTACTGCTTTAAATGGTGTCGGTGCAACAAATAACTCTACACCTGATCCAAATAGAGGAGATTGGACAAAAGAAGGAAGTAGTCCAGCAAATGTCTTAGATGGCAATAAGAATACGACATGGGTAGCAAAAGATTGGACAGATGAAAAGAACGACTTTGTCGCTTTGAATATCAATATGGTCAATCTCACTCAAGTTGGTGTTATTAGATTATACGCCAAGAATGGTAGTAATTTATATCAAACATTAAATTTCTCATTATTTGGTAGAAGAAATAAAACTGATGGTACACCAAATGATAAGTTCTTAAAAATTTTATCTGCTGATACTTATTCATTATCTCCAGGTAGTGGTAACGCAATAGATATTAACTTTACCGCAAACCAATATTACGAATTACAAATTAGATTCTATAAGACAGAAGGAATTACAGCTCCTGCCCAATTAGAAATATCTGAAATTGAATTCTATCCACCATCATTATCTTGGGGAAAGACAATCGCTGATCACTCTGAACATAACGATGTCTATCCAGCTGATAAACTTGTTGATGGTGATACAACAGGTACAAGCTATTATGAATCTAAAGGTTTACCAGCTTATGTTGTCATCGATTTAGGAAAGGTTGAAAAGATTAAACTTATCGTATTAAATCTTCCACCAATGACTTCATGGCCAGAAAGAACTCAAACCGTTCAAATTTTAGTTTCAAATTCAAATGAGACATATGATGTAAATAAAACACAATTTACAGAAATAGTCCCAGCAACTGATATGTTATTTGATCCTAAGACAAATGGTAATATGCAAGTAATTACCTTGGATCAATCAGTTGAATGTCGTTATCTTAAAGTGGTTATATCCTCTAACAACGCTGTTGGAAGTTATGGTGCTCAACTTTCCGAAATCAGTGTTTATGGGGAATAAATAAAAAAATTAATAAAAGGAGAAAATTCTATGAAAAAGAGTTTATTATTCGTTTCAATTTCGTTAGTAGCTTTATTAGGAATTACTAGTTGTAATAACAATAGTAATGACTCATCATCTACATCACCTGTTAGCAGTAGCACAACTGTAACTAGCAGCACAACAAATCCATCAAGTACAACAACACCTGCTTCATCATCAAGCAGTACTACACCATCTGGATTTGAAGATGATACACCAAAACCAACTGAAGAAAATCTTCCAGAAGGCACAGTTGTAAGAGATTATAATCCTGCTTTCGATACAATGGTTGATGACTTCTCAGGTGAAACATCAACCGGAACATTATCTGATACAGGTGCAACATATCAATCCAAACCATATCTTAAAGTTGCATTACACTCTAAGTGGGATGAAGAAACAACTTCAGATTCTGAAAGAATGGTTCCAACAACTCCAGATAGAGCTATCTATAAGATGGCAACAGGAACATACGATTTAGTCAATATGGATGCTATTGGCTTTAGAGTTAGATTAGCAAAAGGTAGTACTCCAATTGCTTTAAGTAACCTCATCTTTGGTTGTAGAGGTGCTGATACCGTTCAAGTTTATCCAATTAACCTTGCTAACGCTGTCGATGCAGATAGCTCACCACTTGAAGAAATTGGATATGAATATAAAGATTTAATGATTTCTGTTAAGAACTCAGTCGATGATGACGTAATGTATGCAAACCCAGATGGCACTGCTTCATCATTACAAGTTACATCAACTATGTTAGGCTTCCACCTCTATGCAACAGGTGACTTCAAAGGCGATATCGAAATCGAAGAAGTCTTTGCAATTAAAGGATCTACAAGAACAGTAATTGATAACTTTAATAGAGCAACAGTTGGTAATGGCTTAGAAAATGCTTATTGGTCAGGCTCAACAGGAACAATCGAAGGCAGAAGAGCTGTTATCAATGAAGGCGGTAGCTATAAAGTTTCTAAAGCTGATGCTACACCAGCTGCAAATGTCGCATTAAGCGTTAAGGGTGATTCAACAGGTTTAACAGTTACACCAGTTAAAGCAAATGGCGATGAAGGTACAGCAGTTGCATGGTCTGAATTAAAAGATTCAGAGGGCAAAGCTTTACCAACAATTCTTAAGAACACATATGCTTCATATGTAGTTGATATTGAAAAGAGCGGCTTAGGTTCTGATGTTGTCGGTGTTAAACTCTCATCAACAACAGAAGTATCTGTCAATAAAGTTTTCTTAACAGACTTAGTTGATGTTGTTGCTCAAGACTACCCAGCAATTGAAAGAACAGGTGTCTTTGATAACTTCAACAGAACACAAAATTCATTCACAAGTGATTGGGATGCATCAGCCACTGATCCAATTGTTGTCAATGCTGGTTTAAATGGTTGTGTTTCCTATAATGGTGCTGAACTTATTTCAATCGGTAATGGCGCTTTAAAACTTGGTGCTACAGATGACTATATTAACTTTGTCGAAGGTTCTAAGACCGGCGTTGAAGGCGCTAAATACTTAGTATTCCGCATGAAGACAGAAGGTACATTAGATAACTTCCGTATCATGGTTGATAATATGAGTCAACCAGTCTACTTCAACGATTGGTATGCAGCTCCAGGCACACTTTCTAAAGATACACCATATGTCGATAGCGCATCTGGCTATTCACTTTATGTCATCGACTTAGAAGAATCTGGATTAGGATCAATGAAAGATCAAATTACATTCTTCTACACAGGTACAGCAGATTTATTCATTGATGAAGTCTTCTATGCTAACGATATGAGCAGAGAAACTGAAGTAGTTTCTGCTAAACTTAATGAAGCTGATTTAGTTGCTGATTTCTCAACTGGTGACTATGTATATGTTGGCAACTGCTATGTTGGAGATTCAGATATTGTTGCTGTTACATTAAAAGGTGATGGTGAAACAACATTAGAAGCAATCAGATTTGAAATAAGCGGTAAACAAGCTTGGTTTAAAGATGGTATTGTCGACGTCCATGGTGATTTGATCGATTATACAACAGCTTTACCAACAGAAGATGTTACATACTATATTCCATTACGTGCTAACGGCCTTGAAAAAGGCGATGGTACACTCCATATCCACGCAGGCGCTTATAATGGAATTAAAGGTTCATTAACAATCACTGCTTTAGGAACATATAACTACGTTCCAAATACAAAAGTTGTCATGGCTGAAAATAAAGAAGTTTCTAATAATGCCTATAACTACATTTGTGGTAACGATGGTCACATTGCTGGTCCAAAGTATTTAACAATGGTTGTCACCGGTGATTTATCAACAATGCGTATCGGTGATGATGCTGGTAATGAATGGTGGGCAAAAGATGGTAAGATTATCCTTGCTGATGGTTCAGTTTTAGATGCTTCAACTCCATTTGCTGAAGAAACAACAATTGTAATTGATTTAGTTGCTACTGGCTTATCCAATAACGTTAAAATTCACATTCATAATGGTGGAGCTGTCGATACAACTGTAACTTATAAGAGCATCACTCTTACAGCTGATAACTTAAAATACTCTGAAATTATGAGCGCATTATTCCCAGCTGAAGTCGAATAATATATAATTCATAGAAAAACAAAAGCTAGCCTTTAACTCGGCTAGCTTTTTGCGTATATCTTTTTTAGTTTAATTCTTGATATTTAAATATTATATTTAAAACTTCTTAATTACTTTGCATGGATTTCTAACTGCAACGCAATTTGCTGGTATAGACTTATTTACTACGCTTCCAGCTCCTATAATTGAGTTTTTATCCAATTGTTACACCAGGTAAAATAATGGTCCCACCACCAATCCAAACGTTATCTTCTATAATAACTGGTTTGGCAAAATTCCTAAAATATGTAGAGCTTATTTCTTTCCAATTATCTATTAATCTTTCTTGAGGTAAAATCGGGTGTGAAGCGGTATATATTTGAACATTTGGCGCTATCATTACTTGATTTCCGATATGTATTTCAGCGTTATCTACAAAAGTACAGTTCATACCAATTATGACATTGTCACCTATAAAAATGCTTTTGCCGTGGTCACAATAAAAAGGAACTCCAACACCGACGTTTTCACCTATTTTTCCTAATAACTTTTTTAAAATTAATGTCTTTTTTTTCTTCATCGCGATAATCGCAAAGATAATATTCTCTTGTTAGTTCTCGACAGGAAATGCTTAATTCAGCATTTGCTGGATCACCAGTTTCTAGAAAATCTTTTTCACAATATTCCATAAATTTTTCCTCGTATAAATCTTATTTTGAGTATACCATTTTAAATAGTTAATTCATAACTTTATCATATGCTATTACATGGAAAATAAATAATAACTTTTAAGTTTTATCAACCTTATTTATTTGCTTTTCTTTATGTACTCTATTAAAATAAATGTGGTGATTTTATGCATAAACTTGTAATTGTTGACGATGAATATTTAGTTAGATTAGGTATTCGTGAAACCATTGATTGGGCAGCTAATGGAATTGAAGTAATTGGTGATGCATCCAATGGTAAACAAGGCTATGAAATGATTAAAGAACTAAATCCAGACTTAGTTATTACAGATATAAAAATGCCAATAATGAATGGTGTTGATTTAGTTAAAACTTTACATAAAGAAGGCTTTAATGGCGAAATAGTAGTTTTAAGTGGATATAAAGATTTTGAGTATGCTAAAGAAACATTTGAAAATGGAATATTTTCATATGTTGTAAAGCCTATCGATAACGATGAATTATTAGAGGTTGTTTTAAGAGCTGTTGCTAAGCTTGAACAAAAGATTAAAGATAGAACTTTAACTTCAAAAGTTCAAACAGAATTACCAACACTTCAAAGCGAATTTATGAAAAAACTTTTATCCAGTAATTCATTTGTAGGTTCTGATATTCCTAGCGAATTATTAAATCACGATATATCGCTTCCTACAAACGGAACTATGGCTTTAATATCTATCGAAGAAATGTTTAAATCAAAGAAATCTGAACTGAATATTTATATCAATTTATTGAAAGAAGCACTAAGCAAAGAAAAAATAGCTTTTGTTGATTTTGATTTTCAAGATTCAATTGTTATTTTTTTAAACTCTAACGATATTGAAAAAATATCCTTGATTTGCCGTGATACTTTTATTCCATTTGAGCAAAAGACTTTAACAGCTCTCACCATTGGTTTAACGTTATACTCTTCGTTGGAATACATTCAAAAAACATATGAATCATGTTTAAAACTTGTTCAATCAAAACTTTTATTCCATTTAAATACTGTTGAGATGGAATTAGATGATCAAACATCATATAGACATCGACAAAGTATTTCTCAGTTCTATTCTATAATTGCCGAAAAATATTCTACGCAATTAACAGTAAGATCAGTTTCTGATGAAATGAATGTTTCTGAATCATATTTAATGCATCTATTAAAAGACAATTTAGGAAAAACTTTTAATGAGATATTAACTGGCTATCGAATAGGAATAGCAAAGAGATTACTTTTAAGTGGAAAATATAGAATTAACGAGGTATCAGATAAAGTTGGATATATTGATGTTAAGTATTTTTCACAAGTATTTAAAAAGATTGTCGGTGTGACTCCAAGTGATTATCAAGGACACGATATAGGATGAAAAAGAGTAAAAAATTCCATTTTAGGACAAAAATGCTAGCTTTTGTTTCAGCTTTTTTGGGTGCTCTTTTTTTAATTATTATTATTGCTGTTCAAGTAGTTTCAAGCGTTTATACAGATAACTATGTAAAACATAATGTTTATGTGCAACAAAGCAATTTTGATCAATCAATAAACACTTTGTTAATTAATACAAATTCTAATTTAATTAAACTTTTTTCAAATGAAAACATTTCAGAGATTGATAAATCTAATGAAAATAGTAAAAACGAAGTTTTAATAGCTCAATATACAGAATTAAGTTTGAGTGATGAGCTTTATGATGGGGTGTCGTTATACTACAATGATAGTCTTATTGCTGAAACAGAAAAGATGACTTATATAGAAAAAAAGCAAAGGAACTTAGTTATAAATTCGACAGAAAATTTAGTTTATATAGATACAGTAGAGCATAACGGAACAAATAATTTGATTTTTGGAAAGAAAATAAACGACAATTACCTAGGCTTTATATATGTTAAAGAACAAGTTGTTTTGGAATTTTTAAGTAATATTTTATCGTCTGGTTATTCGCTTTTAATTGCTAATGATAATCACATAGTTTCAGATCAAAAAAACGAATTGTCAGGAAGTTATTTATATGAATCAAACACTTTTAAAACTTCTAACGGTAGAAAATATTCAGTAAAGAAAATAAATGATGTGAAAAGCCTAATAATTGTTGAAGATATGAATAATATCAATAGTTCTTTTTCACTTTCTTGGAAGGTAGCTTCGATCATTCCTTATTCAGAGCTATTTTATCTTTTAGATGTCTTTAGATATATTCTTATAGCAACAGCTATTGTCATGTTATCGATTTCTATCGTCATTTCTATTAAAGCTTCCTCATCGGTAGCTAAACCAATAAAAAACTTAGCAGATAAAGTAGATAATTTCAATCCAGAAAAACCAGAAGAATATGTATTAAAAAATGAAGTTAAAAAGGCTTCTACAAAAGATGAAATCTATATGCTTGAAGAATCGTACGATGCTATGATCGAAAGAATATACGAATTGATGGAAAAAAACATCAAAGATATGGATGAAAAAAGAAGACTTGAATTAGACTCTTTGCAACAACAAATTAATCCACATTTCTTATATAATACGTTAGATGCTATTGCATGGATGGCTAAGATAAAAAAAGAGCCAGAAATAGAAAAACTAGTTATGTCATTAGCTAAATTTTTTAGAATTTCACTCCATCGTGGCGATACAATTATAACTGTCGGTGAAGAAATAGAACTTACCCAACATTATTTAGAAATTCAAGAAATTAGATTTCCAAATAGATTTGACATTACTTACGATATAGATCCTAATGTAAAAAACTATAAAACTTTGAAATTATTACTTCAACCAGTTGTGGAAAACGCTATTAAATATGGCATGCAAGAACAATCAGGAACGATTGTAATTTCAGTTAAAAAGATAGATGAAAACATTGTTTATAGTGTGAAAGATAACGGTGAAGGATTCGATGTGCCTAAAGATATGCTTTCTAGACCATATGGTACTATGCAAGAAAATAGAAGTGGATATGGACTATTTAATATCAACGAGCGCATAAGACTTGAGTATGGTGCTGGGTATGGATTAAAAATAGATTCGGAAAAAGGTAAGGGAACTACAGTATATATAACTATCCCGATTAAAAAGTAGGCAAATCTGAAATGTCTTCTTTCATGCTGGTTTTAAGTTTTATTAATTGAGTCTCTTTTCTTTTAGCAAATACGTTTGAAAGTAAAAGTAAGATAAAAATAATTAATATATCACTAGTTAAAATTCCAATTCCTGTTAATATAAGAGATTTTTCTATATTTATAGTTGGTACTGAAACAAATAAATAGAGAGGCAAAGAATCATTTTCTATAGTTGTTGCTATGGTACGGTTCTTGCCTTTCTTTTTTATTTGCTCTGATTTAATAAATTCTAAGTGGTCATATTCGGTATTATAGTTAGCTAAAACTGTTCCGCTCTCACTGACAATTACAGCTTTATAGTTATTAAAATATTGATAACTATCAAAATTGATGATTGTATCGTATATTGTGCTTGTATCAAAATCTATAATCAATAAAGAATTATTTTTAGATTTAACTAAAAATGATAATTGCCCAAGTTCTGCTGAATAAGGAACGAACCCATGAGTATTTGGTAACCCTTGCGTTCTAATGGCGAATGATGAAATTTGATTTGTGTTGTAGAAATTAATAACTTCTGGATCTTTTATGACTTCCTCATAAGTTTTAACTTCACCTAAGTTTGTAGAATTATAAATCATGCCATTTTGATAAAAGTAAGCTCCGATAATCATCTCGTGTGAATTATAAATTTGATCGAGTTGCATCGCATATGATTCTGTATCGTAACTATTGACGTTATCAGCAAAAGAAAAAGCCTCAGAAGATAATAATTCTAATTGTAGTTTGATACGTTCAGCGCAAAGTTTTGTATTTGTTGAAAAGTTATTTCTAAAGTCGTTGCTATATAAAAAGTATAATGAACTAATAAGTACTATAGATATCAAAATTAAAAATATAGTAGGAACGATAAATAACGATAAAAAAATCTTCTTTTTAAGCTTTTTAAACATGTTTATATCCTTTGATAAACAAATTATATCTAAATGTTTTAACAAATTAAATAATTTGCTTAATTAAGTTTTAAATATTTGCAGTATTATCGCCATTTTTGCAGTTTATTTAGCTTATAAGATAGCCCTTACATTTTTATAATATATATAACTAGAAAGCTTATGCTTTTATGTCTAATGGAGGACATTTATGAAGAAAATACATTCACGTTTAGCAAGTATGTTAGTTGCAGCAGCAACTATTAGTACATTAGCAGGTTGCGGTTCACATTCAGATAAAATTGAAATAACAATTGGTATGTGGCCACAAGCTGGACTTACCCAAGAAGTTAATATGTTTAAAGTATGGAAAGAAAGATTTGAAACTGATCATCCAGAATATCAAATTAAGGCAGCTCCATATGAATATTCTATTGAAACAGCACAATCAAAAGGTCAATCACACACTTTACCAACTGTTTTCCAAACATGGTTTACTGAACCACAATGGTTAGTAAATGCTGGATATATCAAAGACATCACTAGCTTCCTTAATGATTTGGGTTGGTATGACAAGATGGATGTCGATATGAGAAATAACCTCACATTTGAAGGGAAAGTTTACGGTATCCCAAGAGATGGTTATGGACTTGGACTTGTTTTAAATAAGAGAATTCTCGGTGAATGTGGTTTGTTACCTGAAAATGAAGATGGAACTTATTCAATCTATAACAAAGATGGGTCGCCAGCATATCCAACTACTTTTGACGAAGTAAGACATTTTTCTGAAGTTATCGTCGATTCAACAGATAATACTAGAGGTATTTTGATTCCTTCTGCAAATAAAAATGGCGGTTGGCAATTTAGCAATATTGCCTGGAATTTCGGTGCTCAACTTGAAGTTCAAAATAGCGATGGAAAATGGGTTGGAACTTTAAACGATCCAAAAGCAGTTGAAGCCATGAATTGGATTAAAGAAATGAAATCTGATGGCTTATTAATTGATACAATCACCGTTAGTTACAACGATTGGTATGGAAAAATTAAGAGTCAAGTAGGTATGGCAATTGTCGGTAGCGATGTCGTTCAACTTGCCATTACAAATGCTAAATTAGCTAAAGAAGATTTAGCTTTTGTTCCAATGCCAGCAGGTCCATATGGAGATAGATATTCATTATATGGTGGTACTCCTTATGTCTTCTCATCAGATGCTAGCGATGAACAAGTTAAAGGCGCTATGATGTTCTTAGAATATATGGGTAGATCACCAGACGCTACAGAAGCAAACTTAGCTGCTGTCACAGAGGGAAACGAAGTTGCATCCAAAAAGGGTGAACCAATTATTCCATCTGTTAAACCTTGGACAGATGCTACCTATTTAGCCGCAACAAAAGAAATTGAAGATAAATATGTTAACGTCGATATGACTAACTTTAACGATTTCTTTAATACACTTCCAACAATGAAACACAATGAAGTTTCTTATTACGCTCAAGAAATGTATAAGTTACTTGATAATGTCATTCAAAAGGTTTTACAAAATCCAGATACAGTTAATGTTGAAAATGAATTAACAACTGCAAACAACACATTTAATTCTCAATATATGAGTCAATTATAATTGTCTCAAGGAGGGCAATATGTCAGTACAAAATGAAACTTTGACCCTCACACAAGATAACTATGTAAAGTTTTTACCAAAACAAGTATCGAAAGAGAAAAAAGGTATCAACAAGGCAATTTTAAAAAAGAATTTATCTGGTTGGTTATTGATGCTTCCAGGTATAGCATTATTTACATTCTTCGTGTGGGAACCACTTGTCATGAATGTAGTCTTATCATTCTTTGAAGGCTACAACATGAAAGAATTTCAAGGCTTTGGAAACTATATAAAAATATTCCAAGATCCACAGTTCCAAGCAGCTTTTACTAACACGTTCAAATATATATTTTGGTCTTTAGTAATAGGATTCTTGATTCCTGTTATTTTAGGAATTTTATTAAGTGAAGTTACAAGAGGACAATCGTTCTTTAGAATTTGTATTTATTTACCATGTATTATTTCAGGTATTGCAGTTGCTTTCTTATTTAGACAACTTTACGATCCAGAATCTTTTTCAGTAATAAATACAATACTTCAAAAAATGGGCTTAAAAACATCGCTTCTAAGAGATGATAAAAATTTAGTTATTCCTCTTATTGTAGTTGCTATGACATGGCGTGGAGCAGGTGGTACTGTTTTAATCTATCTTTCAGCAATGCAAAGTGTCGATAATAGCTTATATGAAGCTGTTAGAATTGATGGTGGTGGTTTAATGAAGAGATTTAGATATGTCACTTTACCACACTTAAAGGGAACTATCACTTCGTTATTCATTATGCAAATTATCTCAGTCTTCCAAGTTTTCTATGAACCTATGGTTATTTCAAATGGTGGACCAAATAACGCATCACTTTCCTTGATGTTATTAAGTTATAACTATGCTTTTGCTGATGCTAAACCTCAATTAGGTGCAGCTGTCGGCGTAATTCTATCACTTATTATTCTTGCCTGTACTGGTGTCTATTACTTAGTTTTAAGACTTATAAATGGTAAACAAGTGGAGGCTAGAAGATGAAAAAAGCAGTTAAACTTTCACAAAAGACAAATGGATTACTAAATTTCCAAGATTATAAAAAAGCTAAATATAGAGTAGTTTACGGAATTATTATATTCGTATTAGTTTTAGCTGTTTTAACAGCTTTAATTCCAATTTTCTGGTTGTTGATAACAAGCTTTAAAACGACAGATGAACTTTATTCTAATATTTATCATTTATTTCCAAAAGTGTTCGATATAAGAAAAGTGGCTCAAGTTTGGCAAAAAGCAAACTTTATGCGTTATTTCTTAAATTCGGCTATAGTTGCAATTGGTGCTGTAGTATGCGCTGTTGTTTTTAACGGATTATTTGCATATGCTACTACTATTGTTAAACCAAAGGGATATAAAATTGCACACGCTTTAGTTATGTTAAGTTATATGATTCCTGCAGTTACAGCAATTATTCCACTTTATAGCAATATCATTAAGTTAGGAATGGTAAATAGTTACGTTCCATTAATGCTTATTTTAGGCGCTAATGCTTTCTATTATGTCAACTTTAGAAATTACTTCAAAACAATACCAAATTCGCTGTTTGAAGCAGCAAAACTTGATGGATGTTCTGACTTGAGAATATTCGCTTCAATCGTTGTTCCAAACAGCAAACCAATTATTGGTGTTGTGGCTATATTTGCTATGACGGCAAGCTGGTCTGATTTCTTGTTGCCATACTTAATTTTAAATGATCAAGAAATGTACACTGTTATGGTTCAAATATTCTCAGTAAACGCTACAATTTCTCAAGGCGCTTATACTTATGATGAATTTTTGATGTTATTAATGATTTCTATATTACCACAATTGATTTTTTTCTTTGTTTTCCAAAAACAAATTACGAACTCTCAAACAACAAGTGGATTAAAGGACTAATATTATGGGAAAAGAAGCAACTAAATATTTAAAAGAAGATCCTTTCAAGATTATTGAAGAAGGATTACATCTAGATAGATTAAAAGTATCTGAATCTATTTTCTCTTTAGCTAATGAATATACTGGTATTCGTGGAAGCTTTGATGAAGGATCAGATAGTCTTGATTCGTTACGTGGCTCATATTTCAATGGGATATATGAGTATGCTAAAAAAGATACTCCATCAGCATATTTAGGCATTGTTAAAAGAACACACTTCATGATTAACTCTGTCGATTGGACGAAGGTTAAAATTGTTTGTTTAAATCAAAAATTAGATTTAGGTAAAGTAAAGTTTTCTAAATTCTATAGAGAATTAGATATGAAAAGTGGTCTTTATACAAGATCGTTTACTTGGAAAGTTGCTGAAGGTAAGCATATCGATATTTGTTTTGAAAGACTTTTATCAATGACCGAATGTCATAAAGTGTTCCAAGTAATTACTTTAAAAACTAATTTTGATTGTAAAGTCGATTTAGAGTTGAGCTTAAATAGCAATGTACTTCACTGGGGACAAGATTGCTATTGGGATAGAAAAGACGAATTTGTTACTGACGAAAATATATACGCATTAAGAGTTAATACTCAAACAACAAATCAAAAACTTGTTAGTACTATGCTTATTAACGGCATAGATAATCAAGAAACTTTTATTGATGATAAAGAAATTACTTGTGTTTGTAGTTTGCTATTAAAAGCTAATGAAACAAGAAAAATTGAAAGATATGTTGTAAACATTATCGATAAAAACAATACTGCAACTTTTGATGAAATGTTAATTGAAGCAAAAAATGAAGTAAAAGCTTCTAAGGAACATGGATTTGAATATTATCTTGATTTGAATAAAAAATACTGGACAGATGTTTGGCATAGATCCGACATTGTTATTGATGGATCACTTATCAATCAACAAGGCATTAGATTCTGTATATTCCAATTAGAACAAACTTATCACGGATATGCAATGACTGATAATATTGGCGCTAAGGGTTTAACTGGTGAAGCCTATAGTGGACATGCTTTCTGGGATAGTGAAACTTATTGCTTGCCATATTATTTATTCCACAATACAGAAGCAGCAAAAGATTTGCTTTTATTCAGATATAATACATTAAAACAAGCAAAAGAAAGAGCTAAGACTTTAGATTGCAAAGGAGCTTGTTATCCAATAGCTACTTTAAATGGTGAAGAAGGTTGTAACTTATGGCAACATGCTTCACTTCAATTTCAACCTTCAACAGCCGTTGCTTATGGTATTTATCACTATATGCGTTTGACAAACGATGTTGATTTTTTAAAGAAATATGGAATAGAAATGCTTTTAGAAATTTCTCAATTCTTATTAACACGTGGTCAATGGGATCAAAAGCACGAATATTTTGGATTCTATGCAGTAATGGGACCTGATGAATTCCAAATGATGGTTAACCATAACACATATACAAACTACATGGCTAAAAAGACTTTCGATTATACTTTAGATTTAATTGAAAAATATAAAGATGATGCAGAAGTTTCAAATAGAGTTAAAGAACTTGGATTTGACGAAACTTTCTTAAAAGATATTCGCCATGCTAGCGAGCACATGAAAATATTAAAAGACAACAAAACTGGATTATATGAACAACATGAAGGTTTTTTTAATCTTCCACATATTGATGTCGATTCAATTCCTGTTAATGATTTCCCATTATATTCGCATTGGTCATACGATAGAATTTATAGAAACGACATGATAAAACAACCTGATGTTTTGATGTTTATGTTTTTATACTCAAGTGAATTTTCATTGGCTGAAAAGAAAGTTAACTATGATTATTATGAACCACGTTGTATTCATGAATCAAGTTTATCACCTTCTATTCACTCTATTTTTGCAAATGAATTAGGCTATGAACAACAAGCATTAGACTTCTTTGGATTTGCTACAAGAATGGATTTAGATGATTATAACCGTAATACATGCGAAGGATTACACATGACATCAATCGCTGCTGGATTTATGAATATCGTCTACGGATTCGGTGGCTTAAAGAGTGATGGAGAAATGCTTGAACTTGCTCCAACACTTCCAAAGATTTGGAACTCATATTCTTTCTCAATTGTTTATCACGGTTCAGTTTTAAAAATAGATGTTAAAAGAGAAAACGTTACAATAATTTGTCACGGTAACGAAGTGACATTAAAGTTATATGGCAATGTTGTAACAATTAAAGATAAAATTATTGTTGAGCGTTAATAATATGAAATTAGAAAAACAAGGACTTGATTTAGAACAAGTTAAAAGTTTAGGTGATACCTTTGTCATTGGTAATGGACATTTGGGCTATCGTGGAACTTTAGAAGAATATACTAAATCACAAGGAGTTGGATTAAACATTGTTGGTTTTTATGATCGCTATAGTTCTAAATGGAGAGAATCTGTAAATGTCGCCAATCCAATATATATTAAAAGCTATTTTAATGATAAATGTTTATCTGTTTTAGAGAATACTCCTTTAAATCACAATATTACTCTTGATACTGAAAAGAGAGTATTTTCACGAAAGACAGAATTTGACGATGCAATTATTACTTCATCAAGATTTGTTTCTGCGACTAAAGACAACTTAATTGGATTCGAATACAAATTAACAGCTAAAAGTGCAGGAGAATATTCAATTTTAGCTGGAATTGATGCTTTAATTGATGAAATTAACGGTCCTCACTTTGCTACAAAAAAAGTCTACAGAAAAGAAGAACTTATTATTTTTGAAGGTCAAACAAACGAATCAAAAGTAGCATATGTAAAACTAAAGCTTATTTGTGATTCAGATTATATTGAAAAAAAAGAAGAAAACTATCGCTTAACAAATGAATATAAGAAGAATTTAGAAGCTGGAGAAAGCATTTGTTTAGTTGGAGTCGCTGATATTGAAGCTAATGACTTTATTGATGAAACAATAGATATTTCTTCATATGAGCTTAAAGATTATTTAAATTTAAAAGATGAACATATAAAAGAGTGTTTAGCTCAATGGAGTATTTCACAAGTTGTTATTGATGGACCTAAAGATGCACAAGAGGGTTTAGATTATTCAATTTATCAACTATTAAGTATCGCTCCACATAAATACATAACTTCTATACCTGCTCGTGGTGTAAGTGGTCAAACTTATAAAGGCGCTATTTTCTGGGACACAGAAGTCTTCATGCTTCCATTTTATATTTTAACTAATCCAAGTGTTGCTAGAGGTTTAGTTGAGTATAGAATTAAAGGTTTAAAAGGTGCTAAAAAGAAGGCTAAAGACTTTGGCTTTAGAGGCGCTTTTTATGCTTGGGAAAGTCAAGAAGAAGGTTATGAAGCCTGCTCTTTATATAATATTACTGATGCCAAAACAGGTGAACCTATTAGAACATATTTTGCTGATAAACAAATTCATATTAGCGCTGATGTAATAAAAGCTTTATTCGATTATTCAACTAGAACAAATGACTATACACTTTTAAATCATGGTGGATTAGAAGCAGCTTTAGAAGTTGCTAGATTTTATTTATCTTATTCTTCTATAGATAAAAACGGCGTCTATCATTTAAATGATGTCATAGGTCCTGATGAATATCACGAAAGAATAAACGATAACACGTTTACAAACTATTTAGTTAAAGACGTAATTAGTAAAACATTAAAGTATTTTAATGGGTTAAAAGAAAAATCACCATATAAAGCCAGTAAGCTTTTAACAAAAATTAAAATGAGTGAAAAAGAACTTGATGACATTATAAAGTTTGAAAATAATATTTATATTCCAAGTACTAACGATATTATTGAACAGTTTAATGGCTATTTTGCTCTTGAAGATGTTAAAGTTGAAGATGTTAGAAAAAGATTGACTACCGCTAATGAGTATTGGGGAAAAGAAGCTTCAAAAACTCGAGTTATTAAACAGGCAGATGTCATAACACTTCTAGCTTTATACCCACGAGATTTTTCATTAGATATTGCTCAAAGAAACTTTAACTTCTATGAACCTTATACTGAACATGGAAGTTCATTAAGTGCATCGATGCATTCACTTGTTGCAAGCAGAATTGGATTAAAAGATAAAGCGTATCAATTCTTTATGAAAACAGCATTAGCAGATTTAGGTGAAAGTACAAAGAAATATGCTGGTGGCATTTATATTGGTGGCACTCATCCTGCAGCTAATGGTGGAGCATATTTATCGGCTATATTTGGTTTCGCCGGTTTAACATATGACGGTGCTAAAATTAAGCTTCAACCACACCTGCCAACAGAATTAAATTCGTTGACATTTAAATTTTATGAAAATAAAAAAGTATATGAGGCTAACGTTACAAAAGATAGCTATATTATCAAGGAGGTAAAGCTATGATAAAAGGATTTGTTTTTGATCTTGATGGTGTTTTAGTTTTCACGGATCACTTTCACTATCTTTCTTGGAAAGCAATTGCTGATGAAGAAGGAATAGAATTTAACGAACAAATAAATAATCAATTAAGAGGTGTTTCACGTAAAGATTCTTTAGAAATTATATTAAGAAAAGCTTCAAAGACTTATACCGAAGATGAAAAAGATGCTCTTTGTGAAAAAAAGAACAACATTTATAAGACTTATTTAGATACAATGTCTGAAAAAGATGTTGATTCTGATACTATAGAAACATTAAAGCAACTTAAAGCTCAAGGATACAAAATAGCTTTAGGCTCCTCTAGTAAAAATGCTAAGTACATATTAAATAAAGTTGGGTTAACTCCTTATTTTGATGCAATTTCAGATGGCGTTGGCTTAGTTCATTCAAAACCAGATCCAGAAGTCTTCCTCAAAGCTAGCGATATGCTAAAGATTAACCCTAAAGAGCTTGTTGTAGTCGAAGATGCCGAAGCAGGAATTAACGCCGCAAACGCTGGAAAATTTATCAGTGTTGGCATAGGTGAAGCTAGCAAGTATGAAAAGACACAAATCAGCATTGAAAGATTTTCTGATTTATTAAAAGTTGCTAAAGCAAATTCAGGTATTGTTATTGAAGATTTATGCAAAGAATATACACCTGGAGTAAAAGCAGTTAAAGATGTAAATCTTGTCATTAACGACAAAGAATTTTTAGTTTTAGTTGGCCCTTCTGGTTGTGGTAAATCAACTATTTTAAGAATGATTGCAGGACTAGAAGAAATTAGTAGTGGTCGAATTTATATTGGTGGTAAATTGATAAATGATGTTGAACCAAAAGATAGAAACATCGCTATGGTTTTCCAAAATTACGCTTTGTTCCCAAATATGACTGTCGCACAAAATATCGGCTTTTGTCTTAAGATTTCTAAAGTGTTAAGAGAAAAAGATTACAAATGTCCAACAAGTCCTAAAAAGCTTAGAAACTTATGGTATAAGGTACAGTATCCATTTGTAAAAAAACTTAAGTATAGACATTTGAAAAAAGAAGAAATTGATGAAAAAGTTAAAACAGTTGCTGAAATTTTAGGATTAACACAATACTTAGATAGAAAACCTGGGCAATTGTCTGGTGGTCAAAGACAAAGAGTCGCTCTAGGTAGAGCAATTATTAGAAATCCAGAAGTATTCTTATTTGATGAACCTCTTTCTAACCTTGATGCTAAAATGAGAGCAACAATGAGAACTGAAATTACAAAGTTACATAATAGACTTCAAACGACATTTATTTATGTTACTCACGATCAAGTTGAAGCTATGACAATGGGTACAAAGATTGTTGTTTTGAAAGATGGTGTCGTTCAACAATATGATACTCCAGCTAATATTTATAATAGACCAGCTAATAAATTTGTCGCTGGCTTTATTGGAACTCCACAAATGAACTTTATTGATGCTAAATATATAGATAGCCAACTAACAATTGGATCTAAAACTATCGATTTAACTAAAGAGTTCTTGGCTAACCAAGACGTTGAATCTTTAGGAGGAGGCAACGTTTGTGTTGGTATTAGACCTAGATCAGTTAAAGTTATGGATCAAGAAGGATATGATGAAAAATACGCTTTTGAAGGTACTGTTAATGTTTCAGAACAGCTTGGTGATGAAGTATTGCTCTATTTAACTGTTGAAGGTAAAGATGGAGACTTTACAATAGCTGGTAATCCAAAGAAACAATACAAAATTGGCGATAAAGTTAAGTTCTCGATTAATCCAAATGAGATTCATTTGTTTAACCCTGTAACAGAAAAGACATTATATATTTCTAAATAATTAAATCAATCCATTTAGTAATCATATTGCTAGATGGATTTTTTAATAGGTAATATAATTATGTTTAGTAGGAGGTATTTTTATGCCATGTACAACGATATTAGTAGGTAAAAAAGCTAGCAATGATGGCTCAACAATGATTGCTAGAAACGATGATGGAAGATTTGATGTTAAAAAAATAAAGGTTGTTGAAAAAGATAAACAACCTAGAAAATATGTTAGTAAAATTTCACATGTTGAAGTTGAATTACCAGAACATTCTTTAAGATATACAACTTGTCCAAACGTCGATCCTAAATATGGAATTTGGGCTGCTACTGGGATAAATGAAGCAAATGTTGGAATGAGTGCTACAGAGACTATCACAACAAATGCTCGCGTCTTAGGTGGTGATCCTTACGTTAAGTGCGAAAAGAAAAGTAAAGGTAAAGATGAAGTTAAAGGTGGAATTGGTGAAGAAGATTTAGTTGTTTTAGTATTACCATATATCCATTCTGCAAGAGAAGGTGTCCTTAGACTCGGAAGACTTCTTGAAAAATATGGAACATATGAGCCAAATGGAATAGCATTTAACGATAAAAATGAAGTTTGGTGGTTAGAAACAATAGGTGGACATCACTGGATTGCTAAAAGAGTAAAAGATGAAGAATATGTTATAATGCCAAATCAATTTGGATTAGACAATTTTGACTTTGAAGACGCTTTTAATGAAGGAAAAGAAAATCTTTGTTCCAAAGACTTGTTAGAATTTATTAAAGACAACAATTTAAATCTAGAAGAATCAAAAGAATTTAATCCACGTGTTGCTTTTGGAAGTCACTCTGATGCTGATCACGTTTATAACACTCCACGTGGTTGGTATATGGCAAGATATTTTAATCCAAAAACTTATAAGTGGGAAGGTGATAATGCTGACTTTACACCAGAAAGTGATGATATACCTTGGAGTTTAGTTCCAGAAAAAAAGATAACTATTGAAGATGTTAAATATATTTTGTCTTCATATTACCAAGGAACAAACTATAATCCATATTTAAAACACGATTATCCAGAAAAAGGAAAGTATCGTCCAATAGGAATTAGTAGAACTGGTGTTATGGCTATTTGTCAAATTAGAAACAATGTTCCAGAAGAAATTAGCGCAGTTGAATGGCTTTGCTTCGGATCTAATGCTTTTAACGTTTGCATACCTTTATATACAAATGTCGATAAGATGCCAAATTATGTTAGCAATGTTTCTTTAGATGTTTCGGTAGATAATTTCTATTGGGCAAGTAGATTGATTGGCGTTTTATGTGATGCTCATTATAGTAATTGTCTTATTTATGTTGAGAGATATCAAAATACAGTTGCTGCACTAGCTAGACAACACATAAAAGAATTTGATGAAAAATATATTAAATCATTAGATACTAACTTGTTGTCTAAAGCTAACGAAGAACTATGCAAGAAAGTTAAAGTTGAATCACAAAATTTAATCAATACTTTAACTCTTGTGTGCTCGCAAGAAATGAAAAACGGATATTCACGATTCGATAATTAAAATAAAAGTGCTAAGCTTTTTAAACATAACATTTAATATATATGTTAAAAAGCTTGCACTTTTTATATGCTTATTTATAAATACTTATCGGTAACTAGCTTATTGTAGTCGATAGTATCTTTACTATTTATTTCTCCTGCCATTTCAATAATAGTTAATAGTTTATCAAAGTTTTCTTTTGTTATGTGCATGTCTGTTGCCCAAGCTTCAATATTTCTATAGTTTTGAAGAATCATTTCAATTTCATCTAATGGAGAAGAAAGAAAATCATTTTGTACTACTTTAGCAATATTTTCAATAGGTTCTGTATAACAATACTTAATAGCTTTATCAATAGCTTTAGTGAACTTTTTAAGCATATCACCATTTTTATCCATAGTATTTTTTAAAGTGCTATAAGCTGTATAAGGAATTATTCCTGAAGATTCTCCTAAGCTTGCTACTATATGACCAACACCATTTTTTACTACTTGAGTTGCTGATGGTTCAAATAAGGCTACAAAATCACTTTGTCCTGCCTGAAATACTCCAGCTAAAACATCAAATTGAACATCAGTTCGAACGTTAACCTCAGCTTTAGGATCATCTTGTTTGACATCTAAACCGTTATTTTTAAGTATATATTCTAATACCATCTCAGGCATTCCGCCTTTTCTACCACCGATAATCGTTTTACCTTTGGTCATATTCCAAGTGAAGTTATCAATTTTATCTCTAGCTAGCAAAAAGGAACCATCTTTTTGAGTTAACTTTGCAAAGTTAATGGCGTAGTTTGTGGCCCCTTGTTGTTCTATATATACAGTTGCTTCTGGACCCATTAAACCTATTTGAGCATCTTTACTTAAAAGAGCTGCCATAGTTTTGTCTGCACCAGGTGTTGTTATAAAGTCTATATCTAATCCTTCTTCTTTAAAGAAGCCGAGATTTTTAGCTACATATTGAGGTGCATAGAAAAGAGAGTGAGTAACTTCTGCAACTGTTACCTTGTTGCCATTTGTTTTATTACATCCTACTAGTGGGATAACCATAAAGGATAGTAAACCTATCATCAATTTGTTATATTTCATTTTATTTTCTTTTTGTATTCCTTTCTTGTAAGTACTTTTCAAATAAAGCGAGTATTTCATACATAGCAAAAGCAATGACAGCTAAAATAAGTACACCCATCATAACTAAGTCGAGTTTAAAGACTTGACCGCCATATACTACAAGATACCCAATTCCTCCACGAGATACTAAAAACTCACCAACAATTACACCAACCCAAGCTAAACCAATATTGATTTTAACAAGAGAAATAATATTGGATAAATTTCCTGGAAGAACTAATTTAAAAAGTATTTGTCTTTTATTAGCTCCATACGATTGAAGCATTTTTACTTGCTCAGCATCGACACTTTTAAAATATGAATGAGCTTGAATTATTGTTACAACAAGTGATAGAGAAACACTAACTGCAACAATCCCTTTAATTCCTGTTCCTACCCAAATGATAATTATTGGTGCTAACGCTGTTTTTGGAAGAGCATTTAAAACTACTAATATTGGATCAAGTATTTTATATAGTTTAGGTAAAAGATACAAAATAATTGCAAATATTAGTCCACTTGTCGTACCAATAAGTAGTCCAATAATAGTTTCATAAACAGATATTCCAACATGTTTAGCTAATTCTCCAGATTTCATATATGTTAAAAATAATGAGAACACATCACTAGGCTTACTAACTAAGAAAACATTTAAAAATCCTAATCTAGCTCCCACTTCCCATAAAACAAAAAAGCCAATTACTATTAATGATCTTAACAAAATAACTATTAATTTATCTTTTCTTACTTGCTTTTTAAAGTCTTTAAATGTTTCAATTTTCTTATTCTTCATGGCTTAGATCCTTATAAATTTTGTCAAAATAAACTTGAAATTCTTTTGTTGTACGTGCGTTTGTAGGAGTATGTTCTTTGTCTTCAAAGTTAAGTTTTATTTGATAGTTTCCAAGTATTTTTGATGGTCGCTTTGAAATTACAATAACTCTATCCGAAAGAGAAATAGCTTCTGAAATATCATGAGTGACGATAATAGCACTTTTTTGTTCTTTTCTAATTATGTTATTAACATCATCCTCTAAATTTAGTCTTGTTATGTAGTCTAAAGCTGAAAATGGTTCATCTAACAACAATAAATTTGGCTTTAATGCTAGAGTTCTTATTAATGCAACACGTTGTCTCATGCCACCTGATAAAGTGCTAGGGTAAGCATCTATAAAATCTTTTAATCCATATTTATTTAATAAACTTAAAACGTATTTTTTGTCTTCTGCATTTATTTTGCTTTTAATTTCTAACCCTAAAACGACATTCTTATATACTGTTCTCCAAGGAAATAAATTGTCTTTTTGAAACATATAACCGAATTGTTTAGTAGTTTGAATAAAGCCGCTATCTTGGCTAATTAAACCAGAAATTAAATTTAATATTGTTGATTTGCCAGCACCAGAAGGTCCAACTAACGTTACTATTTCATTATTTTGTACTTCAAAAGATATGTTATTTAAAACATCTAACCGTCCATCTTTATTAAAAAAATGTCACAAAATTCAATTTTTAAAAAATCAACAAGGTTCTTATTTTAAAAAAAACCACAAAAAAATCTATATTGATGCCATTTGGTTAGTGACGCATGGAAATAATTGCGAAGATGGCAGCTTGTATAATTATTTTAATATGTTAGGTTTGATTTGCATTGGATTAGACCACTTTCAAGGAAGTATCAGCCAAGATAAAGTAATTTGCAAACAAATCATGCAAGCCAATAAAGTTAAACAAACAAAATATTTCTCAATTCATTACTTACAATATAATCAAAATAGTGATATTGTTTTTCAACAAGCTAAAAAAATTGGTTACCCTTTAATTGTTAAACCAGCCAAATTAGGAAGTTCAGTTGGAATTACGATATGCTTTGATGATGCTCAACTCATTGATGCAATTGAACAAGTTTTCCAATATGATACGAAAGCTTTAATTGAAGAATACATTGAAGATGCAAAAGAACTAAACATTTCTTTATTAGGTGATCTTGATTTTTATCAACATTCGGCAATTGAAGAAGTGACAAAGTGTAGTTTTTTAAGTTATGAAGATAAATATCAAAATCATGCTAAAAACAAAGGAATGGCTGGACTTAATCGCATCGTACCTGCAACAATTAGTGAAGAGTTAAAACAAGAACTAATCCAAGTGGCAAAAAAAGTGGCAACTTTATTAGAAAGTCATTTATGTGTGCGTTTAGATTTTCTTTATGATGAAAAAAAAGGTATCCTATATTTTAATGAAATCAATAATATTCCTGGATCTTTGGCCTTTTATCTTTGGGAAAAAGCAAACCTTTCTTTTTCTGATTTAATTGATCAAATCTTAGATATTGGAATAAAACATGAATTTCATAAAACTGAATTGATTTTAACCTATCCTTCTAATATTTTTAATAGTGATGATTTGAATCAAATCAAGGTCTCTAAATAATTTTACAAAGTGAAGAGATAAATATAGTCCTTCACTTTTTTGTTTTCATTTTCCACCTATTTTATTATAATAAAAATAGAAGATAGGAGTGATTTATATGTCTACCCCTCATAATAGAGGTAATGTTGGTGATTTTGCAAAAACTGTTTTAATGCC